>OATB01000325.1_pt1 | contig 40347 bp, 31 predicted proteins | sample 1494941 | NCBI WGS metagenome assembly OATB01 (sample SAMEA2579931, study PRJEB22360) | human gut metagenome | reverse complement strand
TGGCTACCGGAGGAACCGATATCTCGGTTGGTTCGGTCATGGCTATAAGTGGTGCAATAGCTTGCAGTATCGTAAGCGGCAACATTCTTCCGGGAGTTGGCGGAAATGTGGCAATCGCCATTATACTGGCACTTTTAGCAGGTCTGTTATGCGGACTCTGGAATGGATTCCTGGTTGCAAAGATTCAGATTCAGCCTATTGTAGCAACTATGATACTTATGGTTGCAGGGCGTGGTATCGCACAGCTGGTAACAGACGGTAGAATTGTAACGGTAAGCTCAGATGCATATTACTTTATTAACGGCGGATATATATTAGGAATTCCGTTCACGGTATACCTGGTGGCGATTTTATTAATCATTGTACTGCTTTTTACTAAGAAAACAGCGTTTGGACTATTTCTGGAATCTACCGGATGTAATTCCGTATCCAGTAAATTCGCCGGAATTAATGTAGATGCAATTAAACTGGTTGTTTATACCTGCTGTGGTATTTTTGCAGCACTTGCAGGTCTGATCGAAAGTGCCAGTATCAAAGGTGCTGACTGTAACAATGCAGGACTTATGATTGAAATGGATGCAATTCTTGCAGTTGCCATAGGAGGCACATCCTTAAGCGGAGGACGTTTCTCCATCCCGGCAAGTATCGCCGGAGCCCTGATTATTCAAAGTATTACAACGACTGTTTACGCAATGGGGATTGCACCGGAAATAACACAGGTAGTAAAAGCGATCTTAGTTGTAATCATCTGTCTTTCACAGTCAAAAGAATTTAAAGAGACATTTACAAGAAAGTTCTCTAAGAGAAAGGTGGCGAAGCAGGCATGAGAGAGAAGGCAAAAAAGGGAATAAAAATTAATAACGTTTCGCTGGTAATCACATTTGTGTTGTTTATTGCACTATTTACATTCGGGGCTGTTTCGTACGACCGTTTTTTATCCTTATCAACATTTTTGAACTTATTTAATGACAATGCTTACCTGATTATTGCTTCCATAGGTATTACCTTTGTTTTGCTTACAGGCGGTATTGATATTTCCATCGCTTCCACAATAGCATTTACCTGTGTGTTTTCTGCATTTTTACTTGAGAAAGGCATTCCGGCATTTGTGGTTATTCCGCTGGTACTTTTTATCGGCGCACTGTTGGGATTTGGAATGGGATACATTATTCATTTCTTTAAATTACAACCATTTATAGTAACACTTGCCGGACAGTTTTTAATGAGAGGGCTTTGTGCAGTAATCAGCACCAAATCCATCTCCATCTCCAATGATTTTTACAAAAAAGTGGCGCTGAGCAAATTGGTAATTGGGAAAGGGAAGATATATTCTTATGTATTTATTGCCCTGGTAGTAATTTTAGTAGCTTACTACATATTAAAATTTACAAAGTTCGGCAGAAGCATTTATGCTTTAGGAGGTAATGAACAGTCAGCGATCCTGATGGGACTTCCGGTAGCAAGAACAAAAATAGCAGTTTATGCAATCAGCAGCTTCTGCGCAGCACTTGCAGGTGTAGTTTTCAGCTTCTATACATTAGCAGGCTATTCGCTTCAGAACCTGGGGCTGGAACTGGATGCCATATCCTCAGCCGTAATTGGAGGTACGCTTCTTACAGGAGGTGTCGGCACGGTAATCGGTACCACCATAGGCGTTTTAATTCAGGGAATTATACAGACGATTGTAACTTATGAGAATTTGAATACATGGTGGACAAAAGTAACAATTGCAGCGCTGTTATGTGTATTTATTGTTATCCAGAGAATCATATCCATACGTGCTGAAAAACTAAAAGGGAAATAAGGATTTATAGAAGAATCCGATTGCGAAATAACCCGGTCAAAGCTATAATATAGGGACAGGAACTGACAAAGAGGGGTGAGCGGAATGAACAAGCTTAAGAACAAATTCATGAATATTACGATACGTAGTAAAATGGTCTGGTCTTATATTGTTGCTTCGCTGATCCCTTTTTGCGTGTTCGGAATGATTGTGATCAGTGTATTTACAGGGCAGGCAAAAAAAAGTGTCTCCCAGCATGCGGATCAGATGATGAGCCAGGTTAAGACATCTATCGATGTGTATGTAAACAGCATAGACAAAATAGCAAATTTTATTATCTGCAGAATGGAAAATACCGATTACGGTTCTATGAAGACGGAAGATAATGTTTTTTGGAAACAGGAAAAGCTGAATTTGGAAAATACTTTAGATGATCTGGCATTCTCCAATAAAGAAATAGCTGGAATATTTGTCGCCACAGAAAATGATTTATGTACGAATACTGGTATGATGCGCATCTCCAGGGACTCGTTTAAAAACGAGGACTGGTACCGGCAGGCAGCTGCAAACCCCGATGAGATGCAGATCATCAGTAATATTGCCGGCAGAAACATTGCAACCGATAAGAGCTATAGCATTGATGACGTATTTTCCATCGCAAAGGCTATTAAAAATGCAAATACGGGTGAGATTATGGGTGTGCTGCTTCTGGATATCAAGCACGATATTATTTCCCAGTCCATACAAAATGTAACCATTGGCGATAATGGGTTTGTATTTGTACTGGACAAGGATGACCGCATGGTTTATACCCTCCCCAATAAAGTGACATACCGTATCGATCCTGGGTGGCTGACGCCGGAGCAGGTGCCGGTGGACGCAAGGATCAACGGAGAGAATTACCAGATACGGTATGAAGAATCCGAATATACAGGCTGGAAAATCGTAGGCGTATTTTCCCTGGATGAAATTATGGGAAGTACCAATGCCATGTTCTACATTTTAAGCGGAGGGCTGGCAATGACCCTTATTTTTGTGCTGGTTATTTCTTTGAAAATATCCCAGACCATAACAAATCCCATTGTAGAATTAAAGCTGCTGATGCAGGAAGCGGCGTCGGGTAATCTGGCGGTCCGGTTCGACGGGAATTACAAAGATGAGGTAAGTGAACTGGGATATGGGTTTAACCATATGCTTGTCCAGATCGAAAGCCTGGTGGATATGGTCTATTTGGAGCAGAAAAATAAGAGAATGGCGGAACTGAAAGTGCTCCAGGAGCAGATTAAGCCTCATTTTCTCTATAATACGCTGGATACCATCAGCTGGATGGCGAGAGAATATCAGGCAGATGATATTGTCAGGCTGGTAGACGCCCTTACCAATATGTTCCGTATTGGACTGAGCAAAGGCAGGGACTACATTAAAGTCGAACAGGAGATTAAGTACGTTTCCAATTACCTGTATATACAGAAAATCAGGTATGGACCGAAGCTGAACTATGAGCTTATGGTAGATGACACCCTGAATCAGTGTGTGGTTCCAAAGCTGATGCTGCAGCCCCTGGTGGAAAATGCCATTTACCATGGTATAAAAACCAAGCGCGGAGAAGGCCATCTGATTATACGATGTGAAAGTGTTGCGGAGAGCTGGATGGAATTTACAGTAGAAGATGATGGTGCAGGAATGACCCAGGAAAAAGCGGAGCAGATCAATGCATTATTAAATGAACATTCCCAGCTGGAAGAAAACCAAAGCTTTGGCCTGTTCTATATCAAAGAGCGGTTACGGATCCGATACGGGGATAAATTCTGTGTCAGGGTAACCAGTGAATTGGGGACAGGATCAAAAGTAACCATTCTGATACCACAGAGTATAGATCTGCCGGAGGGAGGAAACAGGGATGAAAAGTAGGATAATAGCATCTGCATCAATCTGTGGGCTGCTCCTTGTTATGTTCCTGGGGCTGCATTTTTACAATCAGGGTATGGACAGCGGTAAATACCGGGAAATAGAATATGTAATCGGCGTTTCCCAGGCTAATATGCGTGAGTCCTGGAGACTTGCGCTGACCAGTGAAATTGAAGAAGAGGCCAAAAAACATAAGAATATCCGGTTAATTATGACAGATGCCACATCGGATGTTACCAAGCAGGTAAAGGATGTGGAAAAGCTTATAGATTTTGGGATTGACCTTCTGATCATTTCTCCCTGTGATACGGAAATTATGACCTCCATTATCAGAGGAGTGTACCATAAGGAAATCCCTGTTATTGTAATGGACAGAGGGGTAGAAGGATTTGATTATTCACTGTTTATCGGACCGGATAATGAGCAGATTGGCAGAAGGGCAGGGGAAGGCGTTCTGAGGCTGTTGGAAGATGAAGAGGGTAAAGTTCTGGAAATCTGCCAAAGTGAGGATTCTCTGCCAAGCCAGAACAGAAGTAAGGGATTTGATTCCATTATATCCAAATATCCGAAAATCGAAAAAAGTGTCTGCAGGATAGAATCCGGATCCAAGGACGATGCGGAAGATACGATGCTTGCCATGGGTGAGCACCTGAAAGATTATGATGTAATATTTGCCCATAACGATTATATGGCGTTAGGTGCGTATCTGGCAATGGATAAAATAGGAGCAGATGCAAAGATCGTAGGTATTGATGGATTCCTGGGAGAAAATGAAGGGATCGATCTGATCACACAGGGGAAAATTGAAGAAACTATCACCTGTCCCACCGGAGGAAAAGAAGCCATTCAATATGCCCTTGATATATTAAAACAGGTAAGCGGGGTTCCCAAACAGGTGATTTTAAGAAGCCATGTGGTTACAAAAGATAATGTAGAGTCCTATATAGCCGGGCTGAACGAAACTTATAAAAAGCCTGATAAAATTATTGATGTAGGATATGCCCAGGTTGGAATGGAGAGCGCATGGCGGAAGGCAAATACAGAATCCATAAAAGAAGCGGCAAAAGACTTCGGAATGAATCTGATCTTTGAAGATGCGGATCAATCCCAGCAAATGCAGATTGATGCCATAAGGAAATTTATAAAAATGAATGTGGATGTGATTGTGGTATCACCTGTAGTTGACAGCGGCTGGGATGAGATTCTGAAGGAAACAAAGGCTGCGGGTATTCCGGTATTAGCATCTGACCGAAAAATAGCAGTTCAAAATGATGACTGGGTTATGACGTATATAGGCTCTGATTTTCTGGAGGAGGGTAGAAGGGCAATGCGCTGGATACGGGATAATGTACCGGCTGTTAAGGATTGCATGAAGATTATGGAACTGCAGGGGAATGAAGGAGCCTCACCAACGGAGGAACGAAAGCAGGGGTTTGAAGAGATTCTGAAAGAAAATGGAAAATATAAAATAGTGTATTCTGAATATGGTGATTTTACCATCGAAGGTGGAAGAGATATTATTAAAAATTATCTGGCATCCCATGAATGGGATATTGATATCATTTATGCCCAGAACGATGATATGGCGATTGGAGCTATCGAAGAGCTTGAGAAAAACGGGATTGCGCCTGGTGTAGATGTAAAAATTGTATCGGTAGATGGAACCAGGGAGGCCTTTGAGGCGATGATAGACGGTAAATTAAATTGTGCAGTGGAATGTAATCCGCTCCTTGGACCGCAGCTTATGAAAGCGATCCAGGATCTTGTAGCAGGTAAGGAATTGCCCCTGCGGATCATCACGGAGGAGAAATGGTATGATCAGAGTATGGCGAAAGAATATTTAAGAAGCAGAAAATACTAACTTTATTAAGAAACCGCTGTACCTGACCGGTTTCTTACAGTTAAGGCATCGGTGGCTGCTGATATTCAAAAACGCAATTACGGCCATGTTTCTTTGCCTCGTAAAGTGCCTGGTCAGCACGGAAAATAAAACGTTCCATATCGGTCTCCTTCATCGGTATTTCCTGATAAAGCCCGATACTAATTGTTATAGGCCTTTTTGGAACCAAAGGAGTATGATACATACCCTGCTCTGCGGCACTTCGGATAACTTCCGCTTTTACGTTTGCATCCCGGGAAGAATCACCAAAGAGAAAGATCAGGAATTCTTCTCCGCCGTATCGAATCAGACAGGCATCTTCATCCTGTATATTCCTGGCAAACAGCTGGGAGATAGCTGCAAGACAGTTGTCTCCTGCCTGGTGGCCGTATGTATCATTATACTGTTTGAAGAAATCAATATCAATCATCATACAGGCGGCACAATGGTGAGCTTCCTGATTATTACGGAAGATATTTTTTACAGTGTCTTCCAGGTAACGCCGGTTATATAATCCCGTAAGTTTGTCTGTCAGAACTTCCTGGTGAAGCTGGGCATTAATATCGTTGATCTGATTATATTGCTCGTTTATAATGATCTGGTCGTATTCCTTCCTGACCCGATTCCGATAGAAAATAGTTGAGATGGATATCGCCAATACAGTGGTAAACAAACTGTTCATCAGATTATTAAAGGTCTGGTCAGCACCATGGGGATCCGGAAAATAAGGAAGCAGGTAATTTAGCAGAAGAAAGTTTCCTCCCATAATCAGGATATTATGCCAGGGTTTGGTAAGAGTAAGTACGGCTACCGTGAGCATGACATAGGTAAAGACGGTAAGTCCATTTCCACCAAGCTGGTCATTTAATGTGACGGCTGTACTCCAAAGACAGAGAAATCCCATATAAAAGTAATTTATGCGAAAATAAAAACGATGGTTGGGAGATTGCTTTTTCACGAGATTAATATTTATAAGCATTACTATTAAGGTAATCAATGCCAGGATAACATACATGCTGAAGTAAGCTGTTCTCCTGGGCTTATAAAAAGGCCCTCCCGGACGAAGGGAGATAGAGAGCATCATAATGATCTGAAAAGCGATGATCAGGCCCTGGAAGGCGATATGTGACCTTTTAATATTTTGTAACAGGCGCTTTTCAATCGGTTCCTCATAGGACTTTTTCAATGGAAAGTCCAGATATTTTTTTAATTCTATCATATAAATCCTTCCTATTATGAAAAACAATTTATATCTATTATATATAAAATGGAAAGTGATTTCAAGCAGCCTTTGCATTTAACTTATTAAGATTTTTTAAACAATTCAACAAAGTATTCGCAAAATATAACATGTATGATATTATGTTGGAAAAGAAATGAATATTTGTACTGCAAATGATGGTAAAAGACAAAATGGAGGAGTCGTAAATGCAGATAAAATGGTTGGGACAGGCAGGATATGAATTAAAAGAGGGGAATTGTACAATTTTAATTGATCCATATTTTTCTGATCTGGTAGAAAAGCAGGAAGGATTAAAAAGGCTGGTTCCGGCACCGGCTGCCGGCAGGGATGTAAAAGCAGATGTGTTATTGTATACACATGACCATATTGACCATCTGGATTCTGATTTGGTTAAGGCGATGGAAAAGGGTTCAACAGTTTTTGCCGGACCACGTAGCGGTTATGAAATTTTAAAAGAGTGTGGTGTTCCCGAAAAAAACATTCACTGCATTAACCGGGGGGAACATTTTGAATATGGTGTTTTTGATCTGGAAGCAGTGTTTGCAGAGCATACGCCGGATAGCCAGGGATATGTGCTTCATTATCACGGGCGTGATTATTACTTTACCGGTGACAGCCTATTGACGCCGGAAGTCGGATATTACTATGATAAAGAGGAGCTCATTAAAGCAGATGTTATCTTTGTATGTATCAATGGAAAGCTGGGCAACATGTCTGTGGAGGAAGCCGTTACGCTGACAAAGCGGGTACAGGCTGAAACAGGGGTGCCAAATCATTATGGCATGTTCGCTGAAAATACGGAAGATCCCATGAAGTATGTGAATGGGTTGAAGGACAGCGGCTGCCGCACCGTTGTTATGGAAAAGGGAAGGGCGTATAATCTTGAAAAGTTATAATTCCCCATCCCGAAACTGTGTGGGCGTCATGCCTTCCTGTTTTTTAAATGTAATACAGAAACTGTTCTCACTTTGGAATCCACAGGCGAAACCGATTTCTTTAATGGACTTTCCAGTGGTGCGCAGATAAAATTTAGCCGAGTTGATTCTCATTGCTGTTAAGTAGCTATGGGGAGTCAGCCCGGTTTCTTTTTTGAATTCCCGGATAAAATAGTAGGGGCTTAAGGAAACCTTTCCGGCGAGTTCGTCTACGGAGATTGCTTCCTGATAGTGCTGCCGGATATATGCGGTAGCCAGTTCCACCGGAGATATGCCCGATGCAGGGCGGTGAACTGTCGTCGTTGCTTCTTCAGAGATGAGTATGGAGGTCAGCATATCTGTAATATATTTGGACATCTGGATTTCTTTACAGGCAACCTCACAGGAAAAGCTTTGTAAGATAGCATTAACAGGTAACAGAGTTTCAGAAAATACTTCCTGGGAAAGCCGGAAAATATGGGGATACTTATTTTGTATCAGATTAAAATAGTGCCGTGCTGTTATTCCGTCAAAATGAATCCAGTAAAACTCCCAGGAATTTTGGGCACCATATGCATGGGGCTTATAACAGTCAAGCATAGTCAGTTCTCCGGCATTCATAACATGGGTCTCACCATCGATTTCCACATAGCCGCTGCCCCGTATCACCAGGATAGCGAGGAAACTGTCGAAACTGTTTCTACGGATCTGATAGGTATGGTCACAGTAGAAATGTCCGATACATAATGGATATAAGAACCCATTTGCAGCAGTGGACGATGGGGTATGAAAATAGATCTGTGATGCCGGAAGCACACCGGTTGAAATGGTTGTCATAGGAATCCTCCGTGAGTGGGTTTTGTTGATAGGGGACGCTTTGGTACCAGTATAAAAGACACCCTTGATAAAGTCAAATACAGTTTCATTTTCACCGCAATTTTTTTATATAAAAGGGCAATTCCATATAATGCTAAAATGTGATAATTAAGATATGATGAATGCAGATAAAACAATTAGAAAATCACAGGGGGTTATACATATGGATTATAGAATATCCGATAAGGACAGGTTGATTTTAAGGGAACTGGCGAAAATACAGCGGGAATATGCCAATCAGGAAAGGAATTTACAGCGGATAGAAAAGTGGTACAAACATAATGCACTTCAGGGAGACTGTCCTATGATTCATTTGGAAATGTGGACATTTGCCCAGGAAATTCTTCCAAAGAGGCTGAAATGCGAAGGGGCATTTGCCAGAGAGATTGAGACCGGAATCTACTGCAATTTTTTGAATCAGGAGCTGTTTGATGATGACAGAGTGACACCGGATTATTTCGGAATGAATTACGATACCTATTTTGAGCTGTTCGGCATTAATGTTCAGGTTGACCATACCCAGGCAGAAGACGGGCAGGAAAGCCTGGGGCATCACTTTGTATCTGCAGTGGAAGACCTGGAAGATGATTATGAAAAACTAAAGCCTTCCAGGTTTGGTGTGGATCTGGAGAATTCAGAAAAGAAACAAAAGGCGGTAGAGGATGCCATTGGTGATATTCTCCCGGTAAAAATGAAAATGGACTGCTTATACAGTGTACCAACCCAGATGCTGGTTCATTTTATGAGTATGGAAAATATGATGTTTAATATGTACGATTATCCGGAGCTGTTTAAAGAAATGATGAATCGGATTGCAGATGATACTATTTCTTATTTTCGTTTTCTGGAGGAAAAGAAAGTAATTCTGCCGACAACAGGATTTGAAGGGGTTGGACAGGGAAGCTTTAGCTTTACAAAAGAGCTGCCGGGTACAGAGGAATTCGCAAAGCGTCCGTTTACGACAAGGGATGTATGGGGATTCATGGATTCCCAGGAAACGGTAGGGATTTCACCGGAAATGTATGAAGAGTTCATTTTCCCCTGCTATCAGAAAATATCACAGCAGTATGGAATGCTTTCTTATGGCTGCTGCGAGCCGGTAGATCCCATCTGGGATAACTGTATCAGTAAACTGAAGAACCTGCGCAAGGTATCTATTTCTCCATGGTGTAATGAAGAGTTTATGGGAGAACGCCTGCGGGGAAGCAATATTATCTTCCACCGTAAACCAAGCCCGAATTTCCTGGGAGTGGGTGCGAATCTGGATGAAGAAGCATTCCGTCAGCATATTAAAAAGAGCCTTCTGGCTGCCAGAGGATGCGAAATGGAGATAACCCAGAGGGACGTATATACTATAAATCACGATGAAAAGAAGGCAAGAAGGTATGTAGAGATTATCCGCCAGGAGATAGCGAATCATTGGCAGCGCCGATAAATGTGCCTGTTTTAATTATAATATTTGTCCTGTGGGACACACAAAGACTATCCTGTTTAGTTAAACAGGGTAGTTTTTTTGATCCATATAGTGCGGCACTTTTACAGCATTCCTGTTATCCTGGCATTTATATTGCTAACGGAAAGCCTGCTTGATGGTTCGTCATAATTTTGTGCAATCTGCTGAAAATTAAATATATTGTATTCTAATGACAGATATTATATGATGATAATAAATATTGTATCATAATAAAAAACACAAATTTGTACTTTGGGGGAAGGACATATGAGGTATTTGAAAAGGTTACATAGTTTATTCAGCCGTAATCTCCAGGTAAAAATAGCGCTTATCTACCTGGTGCTGGTTCTGATACCGGTAGTCGTATTTGGAATTATCAATACGCGTATTGTAACAAAAGAAATGGAAGAACTGTTGACGGTAAATACAACGGAGGTTATTAAAAAGCAACTGGATGCACTGGATAATTTATTTACCAGAACAAATGAAATTGCCGTGCAGCTGATGCTGAATCCGGAGATAAAATCCAGATTGTCCGACTTTGACGGAACCATGGATAAGGAGGGGGTCAGCCGGTACAACTATATTAATAATGAGCTTAATAAAATAATGATCCAGAGATCGGAATATTCCAATATCACGATTATTCCTTCTAAAGCAAAAAATTTTAAAGAAAAGGATAAACAGCCGCTGATCTCGGTCCGCTATGCGGGAAATCCGGGGCTGGTGTCCCAGACAAACTGGTTTCGCAAGGCATCCTATACGTTTGATGTGCCTGCATTTATTCAGCAGGATCAGCTCAATCAGGATGGCAGCAGGACTGCGGATAAAAATCCCGATGCGGTTATGGTATATGCTTTTAAAAATTTAAGCACCAATAAAAAGCTTGGAACAGTATGCATTACCGTTTCCCATACCCAGATTAAAAAAATTGTATCCTCCTTTGATAAATCTATGCAGTATTCCCAAATTGTCTCCGATCAGGACGGAAATATTATTGTGGATAATTCATTTGATTCTCAGGTAAAAGAGTATCTGAAGCGCAGAAGTGTGATTGAACAGGGACTCAGTACCACGAGCCTGGCATCAAAATCCGTTGAGATAGATGGCAGGAACTATCTGATTGTGGGAGGACAGTCGGAGGTATCCAGGTTCTCAATCCAGTATGCGATACCGGGAGAGCTGATATTCCAGAATATATACCGTATCAAAAATATTAATATAGGCATCTGTTTCCTTTGCTTTTTATTTTCACTGCTAGTAATCTTTATAATTTTCAAAAAGATTTTAATTCCCATAAAAGAACTTCAGAAAAAGATGGTTCAGGTCGAAAACGGGGAATTAAATGTCTGGGCCAGGGTTAAAGGGGACAACGAGGTAGAACGGCTGGCGGGAAATTTCAATCATATGGTTCAGAGTATCGCAAAACAGAATAAGCAGATCATCGATGGGGAGAAGAAGAAGAGGGAGTATGAAATCATGGCGCTGCAGGCGCAGATCAACCCTCATTTTTTATACAATACGCTGGATTCCATTAAGTGGATTGCCATGACCCAGGGAAACCATACCATTGAGAAGATGTCCAAATCATTGATTTTCTTACTGCGGAAAACAATTTCCAATAAAGAAGAGTTTGTGACCTTGGGAGCCGAATTAATGGTAGTATCCCATTATGTGGAAATACAAAAGCTGCGTTACTATAACACATTTGATTACGAGGTGGATCTGCCGAAAGAGCTGGCGGATGTATGTATTCCCAAGCTTCTGCTCCAGCCTCTTGTGGAAAATGCATTGTTCCACGGTATATATAATTGCGGAAGAAGAGGGCTTGTGCGGGTAAGTGTATCACGGGAAGGCGGCATAGTCTTTGCTGAAGTATGGGATAACGGAAGAGGAATGGATAAGGAGACTGTTAAAAATGCATATCGAAAGCCAAAGGATGAATCCTTTTCCGGTATCGGCGTCCATAATGTGGATGAGAGAATAAAGCTGTATTATGGTGAGGATTACGGCCTGGATTTTGTAAGTGAGATTGGAAAGTATACCCGTGCAATTATTAAGATGCCATACAGGGTGGCGGAGAAGGGGGAATAATCAGCATGTTTAAAGTACTAATTGCAGATGATGATATGATCGGAAGAGTCGGTATTAAAATGATTGGCAAATGGGAGAAATATGAGATGGAAATCGTGGGGGAAGCATCTGACGGTAAACAGGCACTGGAACTATTTAAACAATACCGCCCCCAGCTGGTCATAACAGATATCCGTATGCCCGATGTGGACGGCATGGAACTGCTGAAAGGCATACGGCAGACAGACACCAGGGCAAGGGTCTTAATGCTTACCAATTATGATGACAAAGAATATATCAAAGAGGCGGTGAGGCTTGGTGCCAATGACTTCATTACGAAAAATGAAATAGACGAAGAAAATTTTGAAAAAATCCTGGAGCGGGAGCAGGAGGAGCTGAAAAAAGTATTTCAGGACAGAAGCGGTACCGGACAGGATGAAGAAATCCTGAAAATGCGTCAGTTTGTAAAAGAACTGCTGGGCATGATTACGGAAGAGTCTTATATAGAAAATGAGTTCTCCAGGATTTTCTTAAAGAATAGGGGACATGCCTTTCGTGCCGGTGTTTTCCATATTACTTGTAAGCGGTATGAAAAGGATGGGAAAAGAAAGCATACGACACTGCAGATGGGGAAATTTTCACAAATTGTATCCGGTGTGGTGGCAGCCTATCCTCATAGTATTATATCCGAAAATAAAGGGGTGTCACTGACGGTATTTTTCTTTGACGAGGGAAATTATATGCAGGATGCCCGATTCCGGGAATTGATCCGTTCGGTTAAAAATGCTTTGACACTTTATACTGCCGAGGAAATCCATATTGGTGTCAGCAAACTGATTGATCAGCCAAAGGATCTGAAAGACCTTAAGTTTCAGGCTGATAGAGCGGTAATGGCGGCGTCCTTTTTCAGTGATAAGAAGGTAGTATTCTTTGCGGATATGGATGAGTTAGAGCTAAACCAGACCCTGCGTAAAAGGCACATTGGAATGTTAAAGAAAATATATATGAGCGAGCTGAACTGCCTGGAAGATGTAAAAAACATATGCAGGATGATACTGGATGACATTGAAAGGGAACGGAATATCGGGCTTAAATGGATGTTCTGCAATGAATTTGCATCCTGGTATAACCGAATGACAGGGATGATGCATTTAAATGAAAAACTGCATATCAGAGAATATCTGGACTCCCAATTATTACTAAATGCATTTGACTTATCGGAATTATCCTGCTATGTCTCGAAGTATATTGAAAAAATAGCGCAATTGAAGCAGGAAGACCAGAGAACGGGAAACTCCGTGATTGATGAGGCACTGTATTATATTAAAGTAAACTATGCATCGCCAATTTCACTGTCCGATGTATCAGACTATGTGCATTTAAGCAAAAATTATTTCAGTTCCCTGTTCTCGGAATCAGCCGGAATGACATTTGTGGACTATCTGACGAATTACCGCATTCAAAAGGCGGCTGAAATACTGTGCGTGACAGATTACCAGATTCAGGATGTGGCAGAACTGACGGGGTTTGCATCTGAAAGATATTTCAGCCAGACATTTAAAAGTGTAATGGGAATATCCCCCAGTGATTACCGGAATCTGGAGCGTTCCTGAAAACTAGTTTCTCACTAAGTGTGCCGCACTGCTGTCAGAAAGCTAATTTAAAACAGGCTCTGGAGTATTCCGGCTTGTATCGTAAGATTTCTTACATATCGTATTATTTTGGAACTCCGGTTTTATCATCGTATAATATTAGAATAATTTCAAATAATCCTGCGTTTCGAAAAAAGGGACAACGGTCTATAATGATCACATCAGCAAAAAGAAATGAAACAGCACCACAAAGAAGGAGGAAAAAGGATGAAGAAGAAACTGATTAGTGTTCTGTTGTCAGCAGCTATGGTGATGTCGGTCATGAGCGGATGCGGAGGAAGCGGACAGGAAACAAAAGGTGCACAGACGAATGGCGGGGAAACAAAGGCTGCACAAACAACGGAACAGAGTACCCCGGCGCAGACAACTGCGAAAGAAACCGAAGGTGCAGTGGAGGAAACACAAGATGCCACAAAGGAGACAGAGAGTGGGACAAAAGCGGCAGCTAAAACGGAATATACCGGTGATCCGGTTACGCTTCGTGTCCTGATGTCATCAGGCTGGACGGAAGATGCGATGAAGTCCATCGAGCCGGTTCTGAATGAAAGCGGAATCTCTTTAGAGGTGGAAGCATATGACTGGAATACCTATGAAGGCAAACAAAGGCTTGCGGGAACCTCTAAGGGCGGCGAATATGATCTGATCTTCTTACCTGGAAATGCCGTGAATATATTTGCCAAGGCCGGGGCGCTGGTGGAACTTAATGACGTGGTAAGCAAGGTGGCTGATAATGAAGACGATTACTATGATTCTGTAAAAAGGTTCTCCAAGGTTGACGATAACTGGTATGTGGTTCCCTATTCTGCAGAAGGAATGGTATATTACTACCGCACAGATCTGATGACTGAGGACCAACTGCCAAAGACAATAGATGAAATGTATGAGCTTGGAAAGTCTATGACGAAAGATGATATGTATGGACTGGCTATCCCGGCAGGTCCCGGTGAGGCAGCATGTTCCTTCTGGAGTTACTTCCTTTGGTCTTACGGAGGCACGTATTTTGATGAAAATTGGAATCCAATGCTGAATACCAAAGAGGCGGTAAGTGCAGCAGAAATGTTTGCAAAAATTTGCAAAGACTGTTCCCCTCCGGGAATCACAACCTGGCAGAATGAAGAAACAGTTGCGGCTTTCCAGAGCGGACAGCTGGCAGCCATGATTAACTGGCCCGGATACTGGAACCAGATCAACGATGAATCCCAGAGCAAGGTTGCAGGAAATATTGGAGTTGCTCCTGTACCGGCAGGCCCTGTTACGGATTGCCCAAGGTTTGGAACCTGGGGTGTGGGAGTTACGGCTAATTGTAAAAATGTAGATGCTGCAAAGGTCGTGGTTGAAGAATTTACGAAGAAAGACACCCTGCGGGATTGTCTGCAATATACTTCATCCGCCCTTCGTTCATTAAATGAAGAAGAGGGATCTGCAAAGATTAATCCCACGGTTCCGGCTTCCATTGCACATCTGGATACTGCAGATGAGAGACCACCGATACCTGAGTTAAACCTCTATGTTCCGGCTGTTGGAGCTGCAATTAACAGTATTGTGGCAGGTAATCCGGCACAGGAAACGTTAGATGCCCTGAATGATGAGGTACGCAAGATCATGGAAGATGGAGGCTATTATTAAGCCTGCATGAGGATACTGCGTGGCAGGGCTTGCAGATCGTAAGTTTTAAGGGTCGTTGCAACTGGACTGAAGTACTCAACTGCTTCAGGGAGGTACGGGTGCAATGGCCCTTTTAGTTTGGCTTATAAGGAGGTAGCACAATGGCTGGTAAAAGAAGACACAACACAGGAGTCACCCGGTCACACCGGTATGTTCCATATCTGTTTTTAGGACCTACCATATTATTGTTTTTAACGATTTTTATTGTTCCTATTGTATTTGTGGTAGGAAGCAGTTTCACAAACTGGAACCTGCTGAATCCGGCGGCAGGTATAAAATTTAATGGATTTAACAATTATATCACCCTGTTTCAGGACGGAAATATATGGAATGCGTTATATATTACCTTCATTTTTACCGTTGTATCGGTGCCCATAAGCATGGCGATGGGACTGGCACTGGCACTGGTGGTTGAAAATATGTCACATGGAAAAAAAGCAGTGGAAACGGTATTGCTTCTGCCTATGATGGTAGCACCGGTTTCTATCTGCCTTGCATTTAAGTTTATGTTTGAACCCACATTCGGAATTGTGAATAAGGTGCTGGCACTGGTGGGAATACAGGGTCCCGGATGGTTTGCCAGTACGTCAACGGCTATGCTTTCTGTAATTATCGTGGAAGTCTGGAAAGCAGTTCCCTTCGTATATATAATGATGTATGCCAATTTAAAGACACTGCCGGTTGAACCATTTGAAGCAGCCAGAGTGGACGGCGGGAATTCGTGGCAGATCTTCTGGTATCTGACCATTCCCACATTAAAGCCATCTCTGCTGGTATTGTTAATAATCCGCCTTATGGATGCCATCAGAACCTTTGATATTATATATGTACTGACAAAAGGAGGCCCGGCTAATACTACGAAAACGCTTCAGTATATCTGCTATGAGCTGTCATTCCAGGGCTTTGCAGTGGGAAAAGGTTCGGCGCTTGCAATTATGATTGTGGCAATTATTCTAATTACCGGAGTGAGCCTGATCCATTCCATGAATAAGATTAATGAAGAAATATAGGAGGGAGATCAGATGAAAAGAGCGAAAAAAAATCCATTTAAAATAGCCGGAATGATATATCTGGTAGTTATTCTGTCATTTATTCTTATTCCGTTGTTTGTTATGATCTTTGATTCCTTTAAAATGACCGGAGATCTGCTGACACCGAATATTAATCTGGATGCACAGCTGACCGTTAACAATTATCTGTCCGTATTTCAGAAGGCCGGATTTGGAAAAGCTATTTTAAACAGTTTATTCATCGCGTCCTGTGTCACAGCCCTTACAGTAATATGTGGTGCTACAGCTTCTTACAGTTTTACACGCTTTCATGTATTCGGAAGCAAGCAGTTGTCCAACTCTATTTTAATTGCCCGTATGATACCATCGGTCGTATTGGCAATTCCCCTTTATATTGTCAGCCAGAAACTTCAGATGACGGACAGTTATACCATGATTATTCTGGCGATTACCACCTTTGCCCTTCCATTTCAGATATGGATGCTGATTGGTTTTTTTGCCCAGATTCCCAAGTCCCTGGATGAGGCGGCGCGGATAGACGGTTGCAATTATTTTCAGACATTTTTACAGATTGTGGTTCCTTCAGCCGCACCGGGGCTGGCTGCCACTGCCATTATGACGTTTTTCTTTTCCTGGAACGAGTTGTTTTTTGCACTGGTATTATGCGGATCAAGGACGAAGATTGCACCCATGGCAATTATGGAATTTATGGGATACCGGAATTTTGACTGGGGAGCAATCCTGGCTTCCGGAGTAGTATTAATGTTCCCGACGCTGCTGGTAGGCATTGTATTTAAGCGCTATATGACAAGCGGACTGACGGCGGGAGCAATAAAGGGTTAGGGAGAGGGAAGATGAAAGAGTTCATAACGGAAAGGGAAAAAGCTTATTTAAGAGAACTGGCAAAAAAGCAGCTGGAATATGCATCTTTGCCTGAGATGAAAGAAAAGGAAGAATTGTGGTATGCCCACAATGTCCTTCAGGGGAAACGCCCAATGGTTGTTATGGAAGAAGAAACCTTCTTGGGGGAGATTATACCTCCATTAAAATGCTCCAGTGAAATGGGGAAATGGATGGAGGGGAAATTACTTCAGACCATAGCTGCCTATGAAGTGACCGGGGATGATAAGGTTGTGCCTGATTATTTCACGGTGTATGAAGAAATAGAAGTCCGCCCTTATAATCTGGATCTGAAAAGAAGATATGCAAGTGACGGCATTGGTTATCATATTGAACCGGCATTTGAAAATGTAGAGGATGGGCTCTTGATGCTGGAGGAATCTGTCTTTACTTTTCATGGGGATTCAACAAAGGATAAGGCAGATGCTGCCCGGGAAGTCCTGGATGGGATTCTCCCGGTGAGAATCAAAAATAACATTAATTTCTGGGAATTTGGATTGACTCAAAAGGTCGTAAACCTCATGGGAATGGAAAATATGTTTTGTTCTATGTTGTCGGAACCGGAGGAATTTCATAAGCTAATGGATTTTGTTCTGCAGGATCTGATTCGTTTTTTAAGATGGCAGGAAAAGAATGGGCTGCTGTTCTTAAATAACGGAAACGATTATATGGGAAGCGGAAGTTATTGCTTTAATCAGGAACTGACCGGTAACAACAGGCAGGTCATCAGTACGGATATCTGGGGACATTTAAACAGTCAGGAAAGCGTAGGCCTTTCTCCTGAGATGTTCCGGGAGTTTATACTTCCATATTACTGCAGAATGGCAAAGGAATTCGGTCTGATTTATTATGGCTGCTGTGAGCCGGTGGAAGTGTTTTGGGATGATGGCATCAGCAGAATTCCAAACCTTAGAAAGGTATCCATATCTCCCTGGTGCAATGAGGCAGTCATGAGTGAGCGGCTGGCACATTCTTCGATTATTTATTCCAGAAAGCCTTCACCGAATTATTTAGCCGTGGAACGGGAATTTGATAAAGATGCTTTTCGAAAATATATCAAACACACCCTGGAAACAGCCAGAGGATGTAAAATAGAATTTATATTCCGGGATATTTACAGGCTCCATGGAAATATAACCAAAATCAAAGAAGCAGTGGGAATCGTAAAGGAACTTACTGCAGATATCTACTGACAGGGGGAAAAGAAATGCAGGATTGGGAAAAAATTCAGAAAAGATATGAACAATTTTGGAGCAGAGAAAATCATGACAGGCCGCTTGTGTGCATAACCGGTCCGAAAAATCCTAAGAGTGTGTATAAAGATAAGAAGGAGCGGACATTGATGGAGCGCTGGTGCGACATCGACTTTATGCTTGCCAGGACGAACCATGATATCGGGAATACCTATTACGGCGCAGAGGCTTATCCCATGGCATTTCCGGATCTGGGACCGGACCAGTTTGCAGCTTTCTACGGAACGCCCCTTACTTTTGGAGAAACTACAAGCTGGGCAGCCCATTTCCTGGAAGAAGCCGACACGGCGGAAATTGGGAAATTAAAAATAGACAGGGAAAATTTCTATTATAGGAAACTGAGGGAAATGACCGAGGCAATGACAGAGGATGCCAGGGGGCGGTATTTTGTAGGAATACCGGATCTCCATCCGGGGGCAGACGCGCTGGTGTCCATGAGGGGACCGCAGCAGCTCTGTATTGATACCCTGGAAGACCCGGATTTTATAACAAGTAAGATCATGGAATTGTATCACGGATTTTGCAGCATTTACGATGAAATGTATCAGATCACCACAAAATATCAGACAGGCAGCAGCAACTGGATGGGAATCTGGCATCCTAAGCGGTGGTATGTAACCAGCTGTGATTTCTGCTGTATGATATCACCGGAAATGTTTGAAGAGCTGATCATTCCGGAGCTTATGAAGGAACTTCAGTTTTTAGATCAGTCCATATTCCATCTTGACGGTTGTGGAGCGCTGAAGCATCTGGACCGTCTGCTGCAGATAAAGGAACTGGACGGAATCCAGTGGGTATATGGAGCAGGAGCACCCACAGCATCCCATTGGATCGAGACCATCAACAAGATTCAGGATGCAGGGAAATTAGTACATATAGAAGTGCTTCCCGGGGAACTGGAATTCATGCTGGAGCATGTGAAGCCGGAAGGAGTTTTATTGAAAGTAAATGCTTCTTCTGAAGCGGAAGCAAGAGCGCTGGAGGAACTGGTAACCAGGAATGGCAGATAAAAGAATTTATATTTTTCGGATGGGCCTTCGTATATGCTGGCATAATAACAGCATATGCGGAGGTCTTTTTTGTCCTGGATGATCCCAATTTTATACAGATTGAGCGTATTTTGTAAATACCGGGAAATCCCATCTGTGATATGATAATTGAAAATGACATGTTACGCCTCAGGCAGCAGAGAATAGAAACTGCGCCGTGGGGACTAAAATCCTGGGAGGGAGAAAAATGGAACGTTTAGATGAGTTAATATGGGAGCAGATAAAAAGAAACCAAATCAAGGGAGCACAGCTGGGGGTCTATCAAAACGGCATGCCGGTATATGAGAGGGCTTACGGATATAAGAAGGGGACTATTTACCGGTTGTATTCCCTGAGTAAGCCTGTAGCGGCAGCAGCTGCAATGATGCTGTTTGAGCAGGGGAGGCTGGACCTGCTAAGTCCTGTCAGCGAATTTCTGCCGGAATTCCAGGAAATGCAGGTATGGACACCGGAAGGGCTTGTAAAATCCAAAAGGCCGGTCAGGATTTTGGATCTGTTGAATATGACGGCGGGAATTGTGTATCCCGATGAGGATGAACCGGGAAGGCTCATGCAAGCTGCCTTTGATGACATTCAGAGGAAAACAGATACAAAGGAAGCTTATTCCACAAGAGAAGTCATGGGCATCATCGCCAGACAGCCCCTTGCATTTCAGCCCGGGGAGAATTTCCGCTATGGGCTTAGTGCAGATATCCTTGGCGGTGTGATGGAAGTCATTACAGGTCAGAAGTTAAGTACATTTTATAAGCAAAACATTTTTGACAGGCTGGATATGGCAGATACGGGATTTTATGTGCCGGGGGAAAAGCAAAAACGCCTTGCAGAACTCTATTGCAAAAAGGAGACTCCGGAAGGAACCACTCTATTGCCGGATCGTAAGCGCCATCTGGGATTGGGATATGGGCTTGTACCTCCGGCATTTGAATCAGCAGGAGCGGGACTTTACTCTACATTGGAAGACTATGCCCATTTTGCCAATATGCTTGCGGCAAAAGGTGTTTACAAAAAGCAGCGGATTCTGTCTGAAAAGACCGTGGAGATGCTTGGGGTGAATCAGCTGGGAGAACGCCAGAGGCAGGATCTTTGTAAGGCGTTTGTCCATTTAAAAGGATTTGGATACGGAAACCTCATGCGCATCCATATGGAGCCAGAAATATCGGGTATGCATTCATCGGCAGGTGAATTTGGCTGGGACGGCTGGAGCGGTCCTTACTGTTCCATTGATCCGTACAGTCAGCTGGCGGTGTTGTATATGACCCAGATCAGTGCCTATTCCGGCTGGGAACTTATTCGTAGATTAAAAGCAGTCGTGAATGCTCGGATTTCGAACAAAATGAGTGAATCTTGAAATCAATATCCGGAAATCTTTGTGATATCATAAATTCATCAAGAAAACGAAGGTTCTGAAACAGGAGGACGAAAGGAAGGGTATTATGAAGAGAAGGAAAGTATTAAGTCTTGTATTGGCAGCAGCAATGCTGGCGGGAACACTGGCTGGCTGCGGAGGGTCCGGCGGCACGGCAGACACAGGTAACGGTTCAAATGCAGCCGAAACAAAGGAGTCAGCGGCGCAGGACAACAAAGAGGACAGTTCACAGGCGGTATCAGAGGAAACTGGGGAAGTAACCACGCTCACCTATTGGGGTTGGGATACTAACTGGTATGAACCAATGTTTGCAGAGTTTGAGAAAACACATCCAAATATAAAGATAGAAGCTACAACGGTAGCGTTCAGCGACTATTTTACGAAAATACAGCAGGCGATAGCATCAGGCTCCGAATTGCCAACTATGGTTCAGCAGAGCTGTACCTTGATAGAAAATTATAAAGAACTGGGGATTTTTGAAGATCTTACAAAAGATCCTTACAATGTTGACCCGGATAAATTCTTTGATTTTATTAAAGGACGTGCCATGACAGATGACGGTGCGGTGATCGGAATAGAACAGTCAGTATCTCCATCTGCAATTGCTTATAAGAGAGATTTAGCGAAAAAATATTTTGGAACAGATGATCCTGCTGAATTGGCAGAAATATTTAAGACAACGGATGATTATATTAAGTATGGCAAAGAAGTACAGGAAAAGTCAGGTGGAAAGGACTATCTCTTCCATTCCGGCGGTGCAGTGGCAGAGTGGCTTTATTTTGCGGATACCACAGATTTACAGAATGGAAATACGGTAAACTTTACAGAGAAGATGTCACCTGTTATGAAGCTTTTATGTGACATGAGAGATAACAAAGTGGTTGATACCTTTGAAAATGGAACGCCTCAGGCAAATGCTACTTACTCAGATGAGAATCATCTCTTCTATCCATGTCCTAACTGGGCAATTACTTATTACATCAAAGCCAACGATCCGGACGGATCCGGAAACTGGGGCTTAATGATGCCTGCAACCGGTGGCTACAGCCATGGAGGATGTTCGGTTGGTATTACAAATACAAGCACAGATGCACAGAAAGAAGCTGCATGGGAATTTTTAAACTGGGCATTCTTCACCAAGGAAGGTGTAGATACAGCCAAAAAAGAAGTAGAGTATTATGTTCCGACAAAAGAATTTTATGAAGATGCTTCTTATGCTTCCGGAAAAGACGATTTCTTCGGAGGACAGGATGTGGGCGGTTTCTTATACGGTGAGATTGCACAAAGCATTCAATTGCCTAAGTCTTCCATCTATGATCAGACCGTAATTGATATCCGTGATCTGCTGGCTGCAGCGGTGATGTCCGATTCCGGCATGACAGCAGACCAGGCGATTCAAAAAGGTCTGGAAGAATGTACGAACAGGATTACCGACAGCGGCATAGAAATCAAATAATGTAAGACAGAGCGGAGGAGTGGGGCTTTTACCGGTGTAAAAAGACACTGCTCCGTTTTTTATGCTCAAAAACAGATGTTATAAGGAGGATCTTAACGATGAACAGTAAAGGAAATAAAAAATACAGTGTATTCTGGCCTGTAGTTTTTATTGCGCCATTTATTATATTCTTTTTTACCTTTAATTTATTTCCCATTATTTATTCCTTTTTCCTGAGTTTTACCGACTGGAACGGAATTGGGGAGAAGGTCTTTGTGGGGCTTGACAACTACATCCGGATATTTACCAAAGATGCAACCTTTTTAAAGTCTCTTTGGAATACCTTATATATTATGGTTCTGGGTTTTCCCATCTCAGTATTTCTGGGACTGTTGATAGCCGCATTTTTAAGTAATTTAAAGAAATTCAGAAATCTGTTCCAGACGATTAATTTTTTACCGTATATTACGACTCCGGTTGCAATCGGGCTGATTTTTACTTTTTTGTTTGACTGGAATACCGGAATTATCAACCGCATTATTGAATTTTTTGGCGGGGAAGGAATCAACTGGCTGGGAAATGCAAAGTTTGCACCGGTTGTAATCGGAATTATGATTATCTGGAAATGCACCGGCTATTATATGGCGCTTTACCTGGCAGGGATTACCTCCATATCTACGGATATCTATGAGGCTGCAAAAGTAGACGGAGCGGGGACAGTGAAGACATTTTTTAAGATAACCATGCCATTGTTGAAGCCTATTACTATTTTTATTACAATAACAAGCCTGATTTATGCACTGCAGTTATTTGATGAGCCGAATCTGATGTTTAATGTGTCTACTACCAGCATAATCGGCGGACCTGACCGTTCCTGCCTGACTATGGTATGGAATTTCTACGATGTGGCATTTGGCTCAACTGCAAGGCTTGGATATGGTTCGGCTGTTTCCAGTACGTTATTTATTATTATCGTTGCAGCATCCCTGATTGGAATGCGGTTTATGAACCGAAAGGAGGAAAACTGATATGAAAAGAACAGCAAAGATATCATCTTATATTATTTTAGGTATCATTTCCTTTATTTCGCTGGTTCCATTTTATCTGATGGTAACTATGTCCACTTATAAAACGGAGGAAATATTCAAAGGGCTTCCGTTTTTACCGTCCGGCTATTTTTCAGAGAATATTAAGACGGTATTTCAATCCAATTTTGTACAGACCTACATAAACAGTTTATTAGTATCGTTCTTATCTATGTTTATCTGCGTTCTAGTAAGCGCCATGGTAGGATATGCAATGACAGTTTATAAATTCCGGTTTAAGAAAGCCCTTACTAACTTTATTATGCTTACTATGATGGCACCCACTCAGATTGGAATTATCGGTTACATGATTGAAATGCGTACATTTCATTTGACAGGCAGCCTGTGGCCTATGATTCTTCTATGGTGTGCCAATGGGTTTGGGGCATTCTGGATGATACAGTTTATCGGCGGTTCTCTTCCGGTGGAAATCGTGGAAAGTGCCCGCATTGACGGCGCCGGTGAAATGAGCATTTTCTTCAAAATGGTATTGCCCTGTATCAAACCGGGCATCCTTACCCTGTGCCTGCTGATTTTCCTTTGGTCCTGGAATAATTATTTGGTTCCTCTGGTATTTGTAAACAAAGAAAGCCTCAATACGATTCCCATCTTTATAAAAGGGCTTGCTAATGCTTACCGGACAGACTATGGCGCCCAGTTATCGGGGCTGGTCTTTGCTACCATTCCTCTTTTGTTGATGTTCATATTAGGATCCAAGAACTTTATCAATGGTCTGACGGCGGGAGCAGTGAAAGGGTGAGCGCGTCCAAGCTTAGCCAGGTCTTTCACGAGGTATGTGTACATGGTATAATAATCACCAGATAAAGGCGAAAAGGTGCTTTCTGATATCGTGTGTGGGCTTAAGCATGCCGAAAATGCTTATGGAGAATACAGGCATATTCGTTTAATTCTTGGAGGTAGGTTTATGAACGAAAAGTCTAGGATCTATATTGTAGATGATGAAATGATGGCAATCGCTTATTTTAAATCCCTGATCGGGGAGATATCCGGTGATATTGAAATTGTGGGAGAAGCGCTGCAGGGCGCTGCGGCTTATCCTGAGATCTGCAGTCTGAGGCCGGATATTGTATTTGTAGATATCAGTATGCCTGTGATGAACGGGCTTTCCCTGGCTGAGAAACTGCTGAAGGAAGACAAAACAATGAAAATTGTCCTGCTCACTTCTTATCGGGATTTTGATTATGTGAAAAAGGGCATGGAAATGGGTGTTGTTTCTTACATGCTAAAGAATGAACTGACAGTAGAATCTCTGAGGGATGAAATTGAAAAGATTATGGGCAGCCTCAGGGAAGAACGCCATAAAGCGCATATGTATGCGGAACATAATTTAAGAAAATTCCTGACCAGCCAGGCAGTGGAAAAAGAAGATATTATTTACCGCAATCATCCCATGCAGCGGTATAGCCTGATCTATGTCTGTGAGGACCGGCAGCTAAGCCTGGATGGTGAAAACAAAATGTGTTCCGTATTCGATGGAGAGCTGCTGGAAAGGCTTTCTTATCCTGAGGGCATTACCTGTAGAAGTGCGGCTGCTATGGGGGATGGCAGATGGTGCGCCATTATTTTTATTGACGTAAATGTCGGAGACAGTAAAGCGCTGTTAATGCAGGCTGGGGAAAAGATTTGCGGCACAATGGTTCAAAAAGGAGTCCCCGTCAGCTGTATAGCATCTAAAGCCGCAAAAAAATTTCTGGAACTGCCGGATTTGTATAAATGTCTGGATGAGTTGTCAGATTATACTTTTTTCTATGGAGGAGGGAGGGTTTTCTGGCAGGAGGAGCTGGAAAATCGCCGTATAGCGGAACCTGACTATGATGGGCTGATGCTTCAGCTGATGTATACCCTGGATGAAGAAGATAAAAATGCATCGGAGTTTACCTTACAGCAGATGCTGGAAAAATATAAAAAGGTGTATTCTAAAACGGAATATATCAGAATGTTGCGGGAGATACGTGGAATCCTGAAGCGTTATGCCGACCGGAAAAAGGTAGAGGCCGGAATTATCTGGGAGAGCCATGTATTTGCAGACGTCAGGGAGGTGGAGTCGTGGTTTTATGCCGGACTGCATGAGATATACCAGGGACTGGATTCATTTAAAGAAGAACAGTATTCCAGAATGATCGGTCTGTGTCTGGAATTTATCCATAAAAATTTTGAGAAGAACATCTCTGTTCAGGATATTGCTAATGCAGCTAATATTTCAGAGGGGCATCTAAGGAAATGCTTTAAAAATGAACTGAATATCACAGTAGTGGATTATCTCACAAATTACCGCATCCGCCGTGCGAAAAAAATGATGAAGAGCGGGGAGTATAAAATATCCGAGATCTATGAAAAGGTTGGATTTACATCCAGCCAGTATTTTAGTTATGTATTTAAAAAGATAGAGGGAGTTACCCCCAGCGAATTTCTGAAATCGCTGTAGAAAACGGGAGGCAGAATCATGAAAAGGACGATCCGTACAAAAATAATGCTGATGGTTTTTATTCCCGTAATTGCGGCATTTTTAATTAGCGGTTTTGGAGCATCCCAGTACTTTTACCGTATTCTGGAAAGCCATACGGTAATGGGCGAAGACCAAAAACTGGCACAGACGGCAAGGCAGCTTCAATATATCCAAAATAATGTAATTAATATTGCAAAACAAATCGTAATCGATAAACAGGTTCAGAATCTGCTGCGGGAAGAACGCAGTGAAGATGTACTGGAAAGCCTGATCACAGAGCGCAGTGTAAAGCAGACATTGCGTACCTATATCAATCAGTTTCCCTACATTTATGGAGTAACGCTTGTATCCCCTGAATTGGAATCCTATTCCAGTAACCAGACGGAGGGCAATTTTAATCCGGAGGAAGAAATCTGGTATACAAAGTTTAAAGATGCAGGGATATACAAAGGATTTTCTGCTCCACACATTTATACGCTGGAACAGGGAACTCAAAAAAAAGAAGTGGTCAGTTATATTATGAGCTTTAAAGATATCCGCAATGGCAAGGAAATCCTGGGGGATATTATTCTGCATGCAGGCGTACCGGAACTGGAAAAATATGCAAATCTGGATACCGGACTCTTAAGCGGATATGCTCTGTATAACCGTGAGGGAGATGCCATATTAAACAACGGTACGATCAGCCTGTCTTTTGCTGAAATAAAGCAGCAGACCGGCGGACAGGTCCATCTGGATAATAAGAATACCGTATTGATCAACCGCGGTCTGGAAGATGGCTGGATTATGGTGTCAGAGGTATCGAATAATCTGCTTCTAACACAGCTGAAATATATTAAACTGTTCTTTGCTGCAATATTCATAGGGGCAATCAGTATCCTGGCCGTAGTTTTATACTTTTGTATCCGGAATATTACCAAACCGCTGGGAGAGCTTCATACGGCGGCTGTGCAGGTTGGAAAGGGAGATTTAGAAATTGCAGTGGATATACGAACCAATGATGAATTAATGGTATTGGGGGAAGCCTTTAATACCATGGTTGCAGATATTAAGAGAAGAATGGAAGAAAGCATTCAATATGAGAAAACCACGAAGGAAATGGAAATAAACCGGCTTATGCTGCAAATCAATCCCCATTTCATCTATAATACGCTGAATTCCATTGTTTACATGGCGCAGATAGAGGGGAACAAAGAGATTGTAAAGTTTTCCAATGCTTTTATATCACTGCTTCAGGATACGCTGCGGGTACAGAAAGACAGTATCTTTATCAGTATGGAACAGGAGCTTAAAAATATAAAAAATTATCTGATGCTCCAGTCCTACCGGTATCCCAATCGGTTTGATGTCATTTACAATGTGGATGAAAGTGTATATGAGGCAGCGGTTCCCAATGTATTGATCCAGCCTATTGTGGAAAATGCGATCTTTCATGGACTGGCTGGAAAAACCGAAAAAGGAATTTTAGAAATTAAAATCCACCGGATCAAAGGAAGTCACGATGATATAGAAATTACGATTCGTGATAATGGCCTTGGCATGACCCAGGAGGTGGTAAACAGCATTTTGAACCAGGAGGATTCCATTCAGGGTCAGATGCGTACCATTGGAGTGGGAAATGTGAAAAGCCGGATAGAGCATATCTATGGGAAACAGGCCGGCAGCATTCAAACAGAGGAATATGATAAGACACCGGGCATAAAAAATTACGGAATGGAAATTTTTAGTACACCGGGCAAGGGTACGGAAGTGGTTTTGAATATTCCATTTTTAAAATTAGATGAAAATAATAATGTTTAGTAATTTAACAGGAGGATTTTATGAATACAGAAATTGGAAGCACAAAGGGCGGCTTTACCCTGCCCGGTGAAGCCGGTTATGAGGAACTTACCTTGAAGCTGGCAAAGCAGTGGGGGGCAGATGTCATCCGCGACAGTGACGGTACAGAACTCTCCAGAGAGATTCTGGATGCCGGATACGGCATTTATTCTACTATCTGCATTATCCGTGACCACAATGACTGGGCGAAAGAGAATATGGACAAACTGCAGCAGACATTTCTGGTTACACAGCCGAAGGTGGCTGTGGAGGAAACGGTTTCCTTCCGGCTGATGGAAGACTTTTTTGAAGGGCAGTTTCAGGTGAATGACAGAGAAGATGCCATGAAATACTGGCAGGTATATGACCGTACCAACAACGCAGAGGTACCCCGGGAAAAGTGGAATTATAACAGGGATGAAAAAACGGTGGAGGTAATCGGTGTTACCGCCTGGCACAGATATACCGTGAGCTTTCTGGCATATCGTATATGGGAAGAGATTTCCATGTATAACCATACTACAAATGGATGGGATAAGGAGCATCTGATGCAGATCGATCCCAGATATCCGGAGACACAGGAATACATGCTGGGGTGGATAAAAGAATGGTGTGAGACGCACCCCGACACGACAGTAGTGCGTTTTACCTCCATGTTCTATAACTTTGCGTGGATGTGGGGAAGCAGCGAGAGAAACAGGCATTTATTTACGGACTGGGCATCCTATGACTTTACCGTGAGTCCCCTTGCATTAGATGAGTTTGCGAAAAAATACGGTTATGCTATGACTGCTGAGGACTTTGTAAATCAGGGTAAATTCCATGTTACCCATATGCCCGGTAACAAAAAGAAAGCCGACTGGATGGAGTTTATCAATAATTTTGTAATTCAGTTCGGGAAGAAGCTGGTGAAAATCGTACATGACTATGGGAAGGAAGCCTATGTGTTTTACGATGACAGCTGGGTTGGAAATGAACCTTATGGAAAAAATTTTGAAAAGTTTGGATTTGACGGTATCATCAAAGCGGTTTTCAGTGGATTTGAATCCAGGCTCTGCAGCGGAGTCAGGGTTAAGACCCATGAACTTAGGCTTCATCCTTATCTCTTCCCAACAGGTGTAGATGGTTCGCCTTCTTTTCTGGCGGACGGTGATCCCAGGGCGGAGGCGCAGAGATACTGGAAGGATGTGAGGAGGGCAGTTTTACGACAGCCGGTTGACCGTATCGGGCTGGGCGGTTACCTGCATCTGGTTGAGCGCAAACCGGAGTTTGTGTCCTATATAGAGGAACTGGCAGAGGATTTTCGCAAGATTCGGGAATTACATAAAACCGGAGCACCCAGAAACTTTAAGCCCAGAGTTGCTGTTCTGCATTACTGGGGAAGCCTTCGTTCCTGGACTTTGTCAGGGCATTTCCATGAGACTTATATGCATGACTTAATCCATATCAATGAAAGTCTTTCGGGCTTGCCTTTTGAGGTCAGCTTTATCAATTTTGAAGACATCAAAAAAGGTGTACTGGATCAGATTGATGTTTTAATCAATGCTGGTGCTGCAAAAACGGCATGGAGCGGCGGAGATGTATGGAAAGACGATGAGATTGTAGAAAGACTGACGAAGTGGGTCTATGGAGGAGGTGCCTTTATTGGAGTGAATGAGCCTTCCGCAGCAGACGGATACGATACTTACTTCCGGATGGCCCACGTACTGGGCGTAGATAAGGATACCGGTGCAAGGGTGTGTCATGGTAAATGGTCTTATACACCAGAGGAAATTCCGGGACTAATTCCCGAAGGAGCCGCAATAAAAGAGGGAGAAGGACTGTATCTCACAGACGGAACAGCAAGGGTATTGTTAGAAAAAGAAGGGCAGCCGCTCTTGACGGTTCATTCATTTGGCAGGGGCTGCGGAATCTATCTGTCATCTTACCGGATTGGTTTGGCTAATACCAGAATGCTGCAGAACCTTATTTTGTTTGGGGCAGGTGAAAAAACAAAGCAGGATTTAGTCACCTCCAATGTGAATATAGAATGCGCTTACTTTCCTGAGGGACATGCACTTGTAGTAATTAATAATACGGATAAGGTACAGGAAACAGAAGTAACGGTGAAAGGAAAAGAAATCTCCTGCAGACTGAAAGCTTATCAGACAGAAGTTATAAATATTCCTGGTTAAAAAATAATTTCACCATAATAAGATATTAACCGTTAGAATGCCAGAAACTGGATATACTCCAATTAATGAAACATCTCATGAAAGGAGTATAAATCCATGATCAAAATACCGATTACATTCCAGACCCCGGATGACGCTGTCCAGTTCGTAAATATTGTCAGCAAATATGATGTAGATGTAGACCTTCGCTATGGGCACCATATCGTCGATGCAAAATCGCTGGTGGGAACACTGGCGCTTAGCTCGGCAAAGAACATTGAAATGATCATTCATGACAATGAATGTATGGAACTGGTACAAGAGGTAGGACCATTTGTAAGCCGCAGACTGATGGCTTCCAGGAATTCACACTCACCTGAACAAGTATAACCCAAAGGAAATACTGCTTTCTGATATGTATCCAGGATTCCATATTCCATAGTATGAATCTCTTCAGAAAAAGCTGCTGGCAGATGCCGGCAGCTTTTTGATGATTATTATGTGTATACAGTCTGTAACCTGGAACTGCTGATTATTCAAACCGTATCCATGCCTCTTTCGGGAGTGCAAGCTTGCACTCTACTTCCATGCACTTGATCATCCCTGCGATAGCGGGGCAGGATGCATGGCCTGGCAGATGTTCCGAAGCATATTCATATAAGGCTCCTGTTCCCGGTTTACCAAGACAGACCTCATAAGCGTCAAAGGTTTCGCCCAGGTCATCAAACATTTTCTGGATGCTGGCGCACCCCGAATCAACTTTTACAGTAACCTCCATCTGATCCTCAGAAGAAGCTTCGATACTGGTGATCAGCCCGCAGACACCTGGATTAATAGTTACTTTTGTCATATGTATACCTCCTTCAAAAGTATTAATTTAATTATAAGGCGTCTTTTGAAATATGCATAGACTTTTTATGGATTTTTATCAGTTATTTTGCAGTTCTTTTTTCAAGTTCCAAAACAGATGACATATCTGTATAAATCACATAAAACACAGGGTATTTTTCTTTATACACCTCATCCACAAAGAGGCCATTGGCTTTTACCGGAATATAGTGCCCATCCGAATGGCGCAGCCGGTAGGATAAGGTGAAGGGAACCCGTTCCGGCAGGGATTTATAGTAGATGTCTAAAGTACCCGGTAGATCATCCGGATGTATCTGGGATAATACATCATAATCCGGATCGGAAAAGGTCTTTGCGCTGTTTCCTGTAAGTTCGGTCCTTTTCTGATTAAAGTACAGCATTTTAAATTTCCCGTCTACCCATGCTATTTTAGAGATTCCGTCTATGGATGTGCTGATTAATGCAAGCATATCCTGCTGGTTTACGTGAAATATGGAATCACCTTCTATATTTTTACTGAAAATGCAGTAAGAGCCTTTCCCGTGGCCTTTGGTATAATACAATGCCTGATCCGCTTTTTCATATAATTCCCGGTAGGAGTTACCGTGGTCGGGGAACAGGGAAACTCCGATACTGGTAGAGATATAGTAGGAATTTGTTTTACCGAAATCCTTCCTGCTCAGTTTGGAGCAGAACCGGTCAAGTTTATTAATGACAGAATCTATATCATGGAAATCTCTCATGAAGGCTGCAAATTCATCTCCTCCGATTCGTCCTACAATATCACTGTCCCGGAATTGAGAACGGAGTTCCTCTGCAAACTCTATAATAACAGAGTCACCAAAGGTATGGCCAAAGGTATCATTAATATATTTGAAATTATCAATATCAAATACGATAAATGCATGGCGCAGTTTGTTTGAGGCATCTTTGCAGAGAATAGCGGATATCATATCCTCGGTAGTTCTTTTGTTGTACAAACCGGTGAGGGAATCCATCTGTGATTTTTCCAGCAGCATAATTTCCCGCTTTTTCTCCGCATCTATATTCTGGCGGTATGTAATCATACGTATGGACTGGTTGGATGCCCAGTAAAAAATTCTGGCATTAATGCGCATCCAGCGGTAATCGCCCGGTGACTCTAAAAATAAAAAATCATATGTCAGAGTATTAATCCCGCTCTTATATACTTCCAAGACGTGCTGGGGAGCAAATGTATCCAGATAACCCTGAATATAATCGCCTTTGACCTGTTTTCGTGCAATGATCTCAAGCGCCTGGTCATAGGGTAAATCCCTTTTTATGCCAAGGCTTTCAAAATATTGTTTGGTACCTTCACCACAGGCACAGTTATGTGTGATATCCAGTTCAAAAATGCTCTCATATAACCCTTCTGTTGCTTCGTGAAGCAGTTTGTGGTATTCCAGTTCAGCGTCAACGGAAAGCTTTAAGATCTGCTTATTATACTTTCGGATAACCTTAGTAATGGTAAGCAGTACACAGGTGATAATAAATATAATAATTGCAATATTTCTGCCTAGCTGTAAATGGAGCTGCCGGTTCATGGCGGTAGAATCTTTTGCCACTACCAGGTGCCATTTTAAATTAGGAATGTACTGGGTAACGTAATAACCGTTTTGGGACTGCTCCTGGCTGTTCCAAAAGGTTTCTTTTCCTGTTTTATTCTGCAGTATGGCATCTTTGTATTCTGCAAAAGAGGAGTTTTCAAAAATGGACACATTTTCATAACCGGTTTCTGAGGAAGAGACCTGTATAATGCCATTCTGATCGATCAACCTGGCTGTGACGCCGTACTGCTCATCATACTCTTTGAGCAATTCCTGCAGATGATCAACTTTTACGCCAACACCTACCACGCCCATGGTACTTTTGTCCTTTGCCAGGATTTTGCAGTTCACAAAGATTGTGATAATGTTATCGGCTGCTTCATCGTTATCCACGTTGAGCGAATATTCGTTTTCCCGTTCCAGAAAATCAAAGTACCATGTATTTTCCGCATTATCCGGAGTAATCAATCTGTCTATGCCGTTAAAATGATAATAACGGTTTGTACTGGCTGAAACCAGAAATACAGAGTCATAGGAATATTTTTCTCTGTAGGAGTTCAGGTATTCCCGAAGCTGTTGTATGTAAGAATCCTCATCCATATGTTTTTTCTCTTTCGAAAGAAAATCTACCAGCAGGCTGTCATTTGCCATAGTCAGAGAAACATTTACGGGCTTTGCGAAGATGGAATCTATTTTATGGTAGATGCCGTCTGAAGCCAGAGCGGAGACATTTTCAATGTCTTTCTGAAAGATACCTATATTCGATCGGTAACTGATAATAGAAGTAATCGTAAATCCCAGGATGATAATTATGCAGATAATCATATTTGTGCGTAAAAGGATACTCTTTTTCATAGTCAATCCCAGCTTTCTATTTAAAATGCAGTCTGCATTTCATGGTATATATTTATTCGTGAATCTGCCGGTATAAAAATCCTGTGGTAAATTCAGCCCAGCTGTAGTTGGACATATACTCTCCGGCATAGCTGTTGATGGCCCGGATATCTCCATTTAAAAAATTATAATAGTCACAATCTATTTTGGAAGTATCAACCGAAATAAAGTTACGTTTTTTTATTACCACATCTTCGGCACCGGCACTCTTGAGTGTTTTCATCATGTCGCTGACAATTGTCTGAAACTGCTTCTGAAGTGAAATGCTGTACTCCCGGTCCTCCCATAATACGGCACTAAGCTCAGCGGTAGTCGATCCCGCGCCCTTTCGGTCAATCAGATAAGCAAACAGTTCTTTGGATTTAATCCTTGAAAATTCTAAAGGAATATTTCCGCTGAAGACCTCAAAGCTTCCAAAAGTCTGAACACGTATTACCTTAGTCGTTTTCTTGACAATGGGATTGCGAAGATAAGCGATTTCCGAATGAATACTTTCTACGGAAACCGGTTTTAACAGGTACCCGCTGGCATGAAGGGAAAATGCATCCACTGCATAATCGGGAAATCCGGTGACGAAAATGATATTAATGTCAGGCTGAGTATCTTTAAATCGTTTTGCGAGATCAATTCCGTTCAGGCCATACATTTCCACGTCAAGAAAAGCGAGATCCACAGGGTGGGATTTCACATATTGCAGAGCATCAAATGGATCCAGGAAAGGCTGTATCTCACATTCCGGTTCTGCTTCGCCCAGAATTCGGATTAAGTATGCAAGTGCCAGTTCTTCATCATCTACGGCTATAATATTCATGTTCGGTCGCTCCTTTGTAAATAGTAATGACAGCTGTAGTTCCCTCCTTGGGAATGCTTGTAATGGACAGATGACTGCCGCCTTGTGAATATAAACGTTTTCTTACATTTTCAATGCCGATATGAGTTCGCCCGTCCTCCTGTTTTTCGTAAGGGTCAAATCCAACTCCGTCATCAGTGATTGTAACCACAAAGGCATTATCAGTTTCTCTGGTTGCTATGGTTACGGTACCGCCATTAGTTTTTTTGGTAACACCGTAACGGACAGAGTTTTCTACCAGGGGCTGGACAGTCAGGGACGGAAGCAAAAATCCGTTTGCTTTTATATCATAAACAATCTTAAGCCTGCGCCCGAACCGCAGCTGCTCCAGGGACAAATAATTCTTCGTATGGTGCAGTTCCTTTTCAAAAGGAATGGGAGCACTGCTTGACAGAGAATCCAGATTGCCCCTTAGAAAGCTGGCAAAGTCACCGACTGCTTTTTCAGCCCGGATAGGGTCAATGGCACAAAGCTGCTTGATGGCAGTCAGCGAATTGTACAGAAAATGAGGTTGTATCTGGCTCAAGGCTATGGATATACGGCTCTGGGCCAGTTCACTTTCCAATTGCCTAGTCAGATATGTATTATTAATGCTTTTATTAAGGTATTGTACAATAAATATAAACTGTGTGATCAAAAAAATTAAAAATCCTGTGGTAAACCAAATATTAAAGGATAATATCTGAAGAAAATAATTCAGTACGTCGCCGGCTCCTAAAAAACAGAAGAACCCCGAACGCAGTATAAATTTCGTGGTTTTATTCGTTGTGTGCCTGAACTCATGCAGTAAACAGAAAAAGGCGATAAAGGCACAAATTCCCAGTAAAATGCACAGCGGTGTTAATAGTTCATAACCATCTAAAAATCCGATTCCCTGTGCCAGGATAAAGAACAAAAGGAAACCTAGCAGGGAACATGCAATGCCAATCAGCGGATATCTGGCTTTTCCGTCTACAAAATGCAACAGGTAAATCACAAGCAGAGCAGGGGCAAGTGAAAGACAGATAATATCTAAAATATTGGTGAACAATCCATAAGGAATAATCAGTGATATCAGATTAAAATCAAGGAGAATCCATATTCCGCTTATGATAATAAAAAATGCAAGATAAAAAGGTGCAGGGGAAATGGCTGTTCTCAAAATTTTAAACAGCAGCAGTACTCCTAGAAGCATCATACCAAAGAGAACCACAAAAAACCCCAGGAAAATCTTGCCAAATCCTCTCTTTAGGAGAAATTTGAATAAAGAACCCGAATCGCCCTTGTAAATTTGCCCGAAAAAATTATGATAGGATATGGAAAAATTATTCTTGTAAATACTGCTTAACTCAATCTTTATTTCATCCTGTTGCGTAATGTGAGGAAATTTAACAGAGATCCATATATTTCCGGGAGATTTTGCAAAAGCGGGATAAGTACCTTTTTCTCCATAAGAGTAGTACTCTGTATCATTTATATAAATCTTTAAGCGTAGGTTATTCAGGCGGAAGAGCAGGTGTTCATTTTCCAATATTTCCTGATCGAAATGACCGGTCAGAATAAGGAACTCTACTTCTGCAGCATTGATACTGGTATCGGTAGTTAGTACCTTTGGCGTATCTGCAGCCGATGTCTGGTAATTTCCGACAAACTGCATTAATGTAAGATTTTCGGGTTTTTTATAAATATTCTCTTCCTGTATGGAGAAAGCCAACAGCAGCACAGAAAGAAAAGATATGGTACATAAAAGAACAGAAATCGGCAAGGGTAAATGTCGTTTCAAAGTTAGGGCCTCCTCTGTAAAAAGCGGGTATTTAACTATGATTTCATTATAATCTAACTGAGTAAGTATAAGATTGTGACCACATCAATACAACATCAATACTACAGCATGTTATATAAAAATAACAAATGGAAAGTAAGCTTGACATTTTTGAAAAATAGGTATATGATGAAAATGTAAAGGAAACTTTCCATATGAGAAAGGGGCGGTGGGGTGAAAAACCGGTTAGAAGAAATAAGAAAGGAAAGGGGAATCCGCCAGGAACAGCTGGCTCAGGATCTTGAAGTTTCCAGGCAGACAATCGGATCACTGGAAAACGGAAGATATAATCCCTCTATATTACTGGCATTTAAAATTGCAAGGTACTTTGAAATGATGATTGAAGATATTTTTATTTATGAGGAGGAGTAGACCATGAAGTATAAAATCGGAAAATATGTGTTTTTTTCAGTGGCTGGATTCGTTTTATGTGCAACCGGTGCCGTTTTGGCGAGAGTCTGGATGGATGCCCGGGGAATTATGGCTGGGCTGCCGTTTCTTATGATCGGTATCGGCGCAGGTATATTTGGACAGAATATCGGCACCGTAGTTACCAACCTCACTTATCAGAAAAATCCGGAAGCTGCAAAGCAGAATATGATTGATGTCAATGACGAACGCAATGTATCCATCAGGAACCAGGCAAAAGGGAAAGCTTACGATATCATGATCTATGTATTTGGCATACTCATGCTGGTCTATGCGCTGATGCAGGTAGAACTTTGGGTGACGCTTGCACTTGTGGGGGCATATTTGGTCGTTGTTTTTGCTAATGTATTCTATATCAGCAGATATAATAAAAATATGTAGAAAATATGTAAAAGAGAAATAATTTTAGGAAAGAAAGACGGAAACGGGAGGCATATACGAAATGGCAAAAGAACAGAAAACCAATGCAATGCGGATTTTAGAAAAAAACAAGATTCCATATGAACTTATTACTTATGAATGTGATGAGTTTATAGACGGTCTGCATACGGCAGAGAAAACGGGCGCGCCTGTAGAGCAGTCCTTTAAGACACTGGTTGCCCAGGGAAAGAGCAAGGACTATTATGTATTTGTGATTCCCATTGCGGAAGAAGTACAGTTAAAGACTGCGGCTAAGGCAGTGGGAGAGAAATCAGTAGAAATGATTCATGTTAAAGACATCAACAAAATAACAGGATATATCCGTGGCGGATGCAGTCCTGTGGGCATGAAAAAGCAGTATAAAACAATCATACACAGCAGTGCACAGAATTACAGTGAAATCTATATCAGCGGCGGAAGGCTTGGAACGACAATCAGACTGTCGCCCTTATCCCTGAAGAATCTGGTAAATGCTGAGTTTGCGGATATTATTGTTTGAGATTCTGATAGTTCATGGAGCTGTCAGATACAATTTCAACCACCCGCCGGTAATAAATAAGCGCTGCTATCTTCCTGGAGTTTTACTTCCGGATAAGAATATAGCAGCGCTTTCATAATCACGGGACGAAAGGTGATTTCATGTAATGATACCTTTTGTTAGCCGCTTTTGCCCCTGTATTTGGCAAAGTAGTCCTTTGTTACCCGGAATACTGTGGGCGACAGAACCGTAATGGCTATCAGGTTGGGTATTGCCATAAGTCCGTTTAGCGTATCCGAGACGCTCCAGACGAAGTCCAGCCTAGCCACAGCGCCGATTACGATAAAGAATATATAAATAAATTTATATGCCGGTACAATTTTATGTCCAAACAGGTAGATGACTGCCTGTTCTCCAAAATAAGACCAGCTGAGCAAAGTAGCCAGCCCAAAGAGCAGGATGGAAAAGGAGACAAAGATATCTCCCAGGGAGCCAAAGGTGGATGCAAAGGCAGCGGACGCCAGAGGGACACCGTTTGGAAGTGCATCCATATAGCGGGTAGTCTGATACATCTGATCCATCTGCATAGCATTTAAGTAAGCGGTCTGATCATAGACATTAGAGCAGAGAATTGCCAGACCGGTAATGGTACATACCACCATAGTGTCTGCAAATACCTCAAAGATTCCCCACATTCCCTGGATAGCAGGATGATCCACATCTGCGGCAGCGTGTACCATTACGGAACTTCCAAGACCGGCCTCGTTGGAAAATACCCCACGGGAAATTCCGGTACGCATGGCGGCAGCAATCCCATATCCGAGAATTCCGCCTCCTGCGGCACGAAAGTTAAATGCTTCGTGGAAGATAGAACGAAAAGCAGCAGGAACATTTCCGATATGGGTCAGTACCACAAGCAGTGCACCGATAATATACAGGATGGACATAATCGGAACCAGCTTTTCACTTACGATGGTGATGCGTCCGATGCCACCGGTAATGACAAGTCCCGTAACCAGAGCGGCGGCAATCCCAATGATCAGCTTGGGCGTACCCCAGGAATGGTTCAGGGCATCAGCCATGGAGTTGGACTGGGACATATTGCCCATACCCAGAGCGGCGCCTATGCAGAAAAGGGAAAAAAAGCAGGCGAGCCATTTGCAGTGAAGGCCTTTTTCCATATAGATCATAGGGCCTCCGCTGTAGTGTCCGTCTTTATCTTTATTCCGAAAGCAGATGCCAAGTACGGTTTCACCATAATGGGTCATCATGCCCAGGATGGCGGAAACCCACATCCAAAAAAGTGCACCGGGTCCGCCGGCAGTAATGGCTGTGGCAACTCCGGCTATATTACCTACGCCGCCGGTGGATGCAAGTGCGGTAGCCATCGCCTGCCAGGGAGAAATTGTGTGTTTCTTTTTGCCGGACTGCAATCCCGGTTCAGGTGTTTTGGGCGGAGGTGATTTTTTAAAACAGGTTAGGATCGTCTCAGAAAACCAGAGCTTAAAATGACGGAATTGAAAACATCTGGTTCCCACGGTATAGAGAACTCCCACAGCCAGAAAAAATACCAGCATGGGAACTCCCCAGACGAAACGGTTAATTGTATCATTCAGGACAGATATGTAGTGGACCAATGTCTGCATGGCATACCCTTTCTGGGAATTGTTCTTCACATAATACTACGCATGAATGAAATATTTATGACAACCCTTTTAAGAATCCGGGCTGTATGTTATACCGATTCCATATGTCTCATTCATCCTGATATGTGCTCCGTCATACTCCGGTCCGCCCACAAAGGGGGCAGTTCTGCAGAGCGCAGGACCATCCAGATCCACCTTAGTAATTACCTTTTTTCCGGCGGCTAGATGTGCAGCTGCACTGACGGCAAGCTTACTTTCCAGCATGCAGCCCATCATACACTGGACACCATAGATTTCAGCAATGCTGCATATTTTCAAGGCCTGATGGATTCCAGCCGTTTTCATTAGCTTAATATTGAGCATATCAGCTCCGTGCATTTCAAGAAGCCGAATGGCATCACCGGGAGTAAATACGCTTTCATCCGCCAGAATTGGTGTGGTAGAATGGGCTGTGACATACTGCATGCCGTATAGATCATGGGCAGCAACCGGCTGTTCAATCAGCTCGATATCCAGGCCCAGATCTTCCATCCGGGTTATAATGCGGACCGCTTCTTTGGGAGTCCAGCCCTGGTTGGCATCCACCCGTATGGCAATCTCCGGACCTGCCGCCAAACGGATTCTGCTAATACGTTCAACGTCTTTCATGCCGTCTTTTCCAACCTTTACTTTCAGGATATGATACCCGCGGTTAATGGCTTTAAGGCTGTCCTGTACCATAACTTCTATGGGGTTTATGCTGATGGTAATGTCTGTTTCAACTTCCTTTCCTGCACCCCCGAGTATCTGATAGAGTGGGCTGTGGAGGCTTCTGGAATAAAGATCGTATACTGCCATATCCACAGCTGCTTTAGCGGATGAATTATTCAGGATGCAGGAATGGAGTACATGCATGATTTCCTCAATATTGTCTATATCCATGTTAGTGATGGCGGGGGCTATAAAATCCCGGATAGCACAACGGATAGAGCCTTTGGTATCTCCGGTTATCACGGCAGTAGGAGGTGCCTCTCCAAAACCGGTTTCTCCGGTATCCGTATGGATGGCAATGATAATGTCATTAACGGAGTTAACGGTGCGCAGAGCAGTCCTAAAGGGCTTAACAAGCGGAATATCTGTTTCCAGAATATCAATTTTTGAAATTTTTATGGTTGATTCCTCCTTTAAAATGATGGGACATTAGAGTGTCAGGATACTGGTACTACAGCGAATGTTTTATAGGGTTCTATTAAATGAATTATATTTGGGTTTAGTTGAGTAAGGACGCTTTGTAGATGGAGGTAGTGTACGGAAAGAGAAGGGGGCGGACCAGGACATTGGTTTGGAAGGCTTGCCGCAGAACTGGCATTTTCTAACCTTCCCGAAGCCCTTTTTGGCGGCAAGCTGACGGAGTCCATATCAGTTTCCCACCCCCATCTTTTCGTACACTA
>OATB01000315.1_pt1 | contig 40997 bp, 17 predicted proteins | sample 1494941 | NCBI WGS metagenome assembly OATB01 (sample SAMEA2579931, study PRJEB22360) | human gut metagenome | reverse complement strand
CCTCGATCCAGACCGGGGATCTGGTCAGCGAGACACTGGCTGCCTGTGAAAGGCTTGCACTGGGACAGCCCCTGGATACAAAGAGTACCCTCTTTGACGGACAGACGGAAATTCCCTATATTGCTATTGAAGTATATCCGGTCACACAGGAAACAATAAAGGATACGGTTATTGCGGATGGATTTCATTTAGAAGAGGATATCTACAATTGAGGCGTAAACCTTCGGGAAATAGGGCGGCTGAAAGGGCATACCGAAACAATTGAGTCTGGAATGGGGATGCATTGGTTTTTGTGCCGCTTTTTACCCGAATAAAAGAGCAAGGTTTTACTCTGTACAAGCAAAAGATTCTATTGTTAAATGTGCCCTTCATTTGCTAATATAATAATGAAAAAAGGTAAACATTCACAGTGCTGTTTGTTTAGCATCAAAATTTTAAAAGGAGGGTATTTGTATAAAGTTTATAAAAATTACTTTAAAAAAGAAAAAAATATAAGCAATATGTTCCGCCTGAAAGAAAGGCGGTTTTATCAGAGCATTTTTTCATAATATGTGGTAATTTTTATTAAAAAGAAACTGATTAACTATCAAAAGAGGCTAACAGCCTTAAATAATTAAAAATCATATGGAGGATAAAAATATGAAAAGCAAAGTATTAAGTTTTGTTATGTCGGCAGTATTGGCACTGGGATTACTCACCGGATGTGGTGCAGGAGGAAAGACTGAAAAGGCAAATGATACGGCTGCGGCTACGGAAACTCAGGCTAAGGCTGATTCTGAAAAAACGGCTGCAGAAACTCAGGCGGCAGAGGAAAACACTACAGCAGCAGATGATCAGAAATCAGATGGAAATGTACAGGTGGGAATTGTTTTACCAACTAAAGATGAACCAAGATGGCTTCAGGATCAGAAGCAGTTTGAAACGATTCTGGGAGATGCAGGATTCAGCAATCAGGTATTATTCAGCCAGGGATCTTCGGCAACAGAGAAAACAAATGTTGAGACTTTAATTTCCCAGGGAATAGAAGTACTTATCATATGTGCACAGGATGCATCGGCAGCAGCGGCAAGTGTTGAAGAAGCAAAAGCAGCAGGCGTAACCGTAATTGCTTATGACCGATTGATTACCGGAACAGATGCAGTGGATTACTATGTTACTTTTAACAGCTTTGCAGTTGGAGAAGCTCAGGGACAGTACTTAATTGACAATGCGCCGGAAGGAAAGGATATTCCCCTTTATTTATACGCAGGAGCAGCAACAGACAACAATGCTTTCATTTTCTTTGAAGGTGCATGGAGTGTGCTGCAGCCGAAAATCGCCGATGGTACATTCAAGATTGCTAATTCCCAGGAAGCAGAAGGATTAAAGGATAAAGCAGAACTGACCAGAGATGAGCTGGGCAAGATTATCGGCCAGGTTACTACTGATTGGGACTTCAATGTAGCAAAATCAAAAGCAGAGGCAAACCTTACCAGCGCTTCAGCAGATGTAAAAGGTGATGTATTGGTTCTTGCACCAAATGATGGAACCTCCCGCTCCATTGCAGATGTATTTGCAACAGACAAAGAAGTGACCAATTATGTAATTACCGGACAGGATTCAGAGCAGGCGTCCATTCAGTACATTATTGATGGAAAACAGTCTATGACGGTATTCAAAGATACCAGAACACTGGCAGCAGATTCCGTTGAGATGGCAGTTGCAATCTTAAAGGGAGAGACACCTGTAACAGATGTTAATTATAATAATGAGGTAAAGGAAGTCCCGGCGAAAGAAACGCCAATCGTAGTGGTAACAAAGGAAAATGTGAAAGAAGTATTGATTGATTCCGGATACTACTCAGAAGCAGAATTTACAGGATTATAGAACTATTAGCTTTTAAAGGACGAAAGGGGCGGTTGTGATTTTGATCAGCGCCCCTTTTCGCCGGCCTGATTACAGGCACTTAGAAAGGAGGAAGAGCGTGAACGAATATATATTGGAAATGAAACATATCACAAAAGAGTTCCCGGGTGTGAAGGCATTAAATGATGTGAATTTCAAAGTAAAGCGAGGGGAAATTCACTGTCTTGTGGGAGAAAATGGTGCCGGAAAGTCCACCTTGATGAAAGTTTTATCCGGTGTTTTGCAATATGAATATGGTACTTATTCAGGAGATATCATTTTTAACGGAGAAGTCCAAAAGTTTAAATCTATTGCTGACAGCGAGGAAAAAGAAATAGCGATTATTTATCAGGAGTTGGCGCTGATACCAGAATTAAGTATCTATGAGAATATTTATTTTGGTCATGAACTCATGAAAGGAAAACGGATTGACTGGAATGAAACGATCGTAAAAGCAGATGAAATGCTGAAGAAAGTAAAGCTTAACGCAGACCCTTCTATGAAAGTCAAAGAATTAAGTGTCGGGAACCAGCAGCTGGTGGAAATAGCTAAAGCACTCAGCAAAAATGTTAAATTATTGATTCTGGATGAGCCAACAGCGGCTTTGAACGAAGATGACAGTCAGAATCTCCTTGCACTGATCAAGGAATTAAAAAGCCAGGGTGTTACCTGTATTATGATCTCCCACAAACTGAGGGAAATTACAGCTATTGCAGATACAATCACCGTTTTAAGAGATGGGGCAACGATCTGTTCCATGGATGTGGCAGATCAGCAGATTTCAGAAGCGGAAATTATAAAACATATGGTAGGCAGGGAAATCGAACATATCTACCCTGCCAGGGAAAAGCATGAAATTGGTGAAATTTCCTTAGAACTTAAGAACTGGACCGTGGATGATCCGTCGAAAGGAAAAGAGATCTTACATGATATCAGCCTGAATGTCCGTAAAGGTGAAATAGTAGGGCTTCAGGGTCTGATGGGGGCGGGAAGAACAGAACTGGCTATGAGCATATTTGGCAACCCCTCGGGATATAAGGTGACAAAGGGCGAACTTTACATAAATGGCAAACAGTGTAGATTTAAGAATCCAAGAGAAGCGATTCAGGAAGGGCTTGCCTACGTTTCAGAGGACCGTAAAGGAAATGGTCTGATTCTAATACAGGATATTAAGTTCAATATTTCCATAGCCAATTTAAAGGAATTGACAGAGGGACTGGCGATTAATGAAAATAAAGAAATCCAAATGGCTAATTCATTCCGGGAGTCCATTAATATCAAAGCACCTTCCATAGAACAGAAGACCGGAAAGTTAAGCGGTGGAAACCAGCAGAAGGTACAGCTTGCAAAATGGATTTTTGTAAATCCCAATGTTTTGATTCTGGACGAACCTACAAGGGGAATTGATGTGGGAGCGAAATTTGAGATTTACTCATTAATGAATAAGCTGGTAGAACAGGGAATGAGCATTATTATGATATCGTCTGAACTGCCGGAGGTACTGGGAATGAGTGACCGGCTTTATGTAATGTCGGAAGGCAGGATTACCGGGGAGCTTATTGCGGAAGATGCAGACGAAGAAAAGGTTATGGAGATGGCAATTAGATCATAGGAGGTTGAAGGAATGAAGGAAAAGAAAGAAAAGCAAGGGTTGGGGAAAGAAATTGTTTCCCTGTTAAAAGCAAATATCCGTGATTATATGATGTATATTGCATTAATTTTAATTATGGGGTTTTTTACATTTAAAACGAACGGTGGATTTATCACAGCCAGGAACTTAACCAATCTCATCAATCAGGCAGGATATGTGGCTGTATTGGCAATCGGAATGACGATTATTTTGATATTAAAGCACATTGATTTGTCGGTGGGCTATGTAGCAGGATTCTGCGGAGCGGCAGCAGCAATTTTAATGACCAGATATCTGATAAATGAATGGGCTGCAATCCTTCTGGTGCTGATACTGGGACTGGCAATTGGATTATATCAGGGCATTCTGGTAACAAAAGTGGGGGTTCCGGCATTTGTTACCACATTGGCGGGAATGTTTATCTTCCGTGGACTACTTAATCTGTTCTTACAGGAATCGGGAACTATCATTGTACCAAATGCAGGCTTTAATGCCTTATCAAATGGTTTTATTCCCGATCTGCCTTTTGGTACCGAAATTCATCTGCTGACCCTGCTGATAGGGGTAGTAGCCGTGATCATCATGATTTTCTCCCAGCTAAAGAGCAGAAAAAACAAACAGCAGTATAACTTTCCGGTTATTTCAACACCTATTTTTGTATTTAAACTCATCTTTCTTTCCGTTATTATTATGCTCATTATCTATGTGCTGGCAAAGTATAGCGGACTTCCCTGGACTGCTGTAATCGTAGGAGTGGTGTTGCTTGGATATAATTATGTATTAACGAAAACCAGGCTTGGACGGTATATTTATGGAATCGGAGGAAATGAGCAGGCAGCGGAACTCTCCGGAATAAATGTAAAAAGAGTGACTTTGTTTGCTTTTTGCTCTATGTCCGTATTAGCGGCCCTGGCAGGAGTACTCTATACTTCGAGATTACAGTCGGCAACACCAACGGCTGGACTGGGATTTGAAATGGATGCAATTGCATCGTCTTACATTGGAGGCGTGGCAGTCAGCGGCGGTGTCGGCAGGGTGACGAATACCATGATTGGAGCATTGGTAATCATGTCCCTGACCAATGGCATGAACCTGATGGGGGTTGATATTTCTTATCAGTATGTAGTAAAAGGGATTATTTTCATTACTGCTGTAGCGTTTGATGTCAGAACAAGGGCAAAAGGAAGATAGGTTAAAATCCGGAACGCAAAATCTTGCTGTTTGAGGGCAAAAGATTCCATTGTGAAAATGGTATATATATTGCTAATATTATACACAACACATGGTATATTTTAACAAATATTACTTGTACCAAACGAGGCAATGCAGGAACACGTTGAGGGTTTTTATGAAAAAGAAGGAGGAAACATGAGTAAAACAAACCGTTTAAAGCATTTAGGAAACAGGCTGGTAGCAGTAGTGTTGTCTATTGTAATGATAGCTTCGCTGCTGGGCAATTTTGCACCTGTAGAGGTACAGGCGGCAACAGTTGGACTTGGCAACATGGACAACTATACCGAAGACGGAAATATTTTGTTGTTTAACACAGGAAAAGACCAGGTGATGGTGGAGTTATGCACCGACCGTACGGTACGGGTGCAGCTGTCTGAAAGCGGAGCGGATGGATACCGTCCCGCCAATGCTGAATACTATATGGTTCAGAAAAATGAATGGCCGGCAGTTAACAGGTCGGTTACCCAGGAAGACGGTGTGATATCTGTTAAAACGGAAGCCATGGAAGTACGGATCAATCAATCACCTCTTCGTATCGGTATGTATGACCTTGAGGGGAACCTGTTGTCAAAAGACACAGATGAAACCGGTATGTATACGGATGGAGACAAGGTAGGCGTAAAAAAGACGGAAGGTACAGAGAATGCAGGAGGAATCTTTGGGTTTGGGTCAGGCGATCATGGACGCAGATCAAATCTGAACCGCTACGCATCTGATTTTAATGAATTTTCCATGTCACATGGACGCCTTATAGCACCTTTCTTTATGAGCACCGTAGGCTATGGCATATTTTTGAACACCATCGAGAAGGATACGGTATTTTATAAGCAGGGGAGCGGATTTCAGACCACAGGCTACCTGGATTACTTCTTTATGTATGGACCTGATTTCAAGACGATTCTCAACGAATATGCGGAAATCACCGGTCGTATGGAGATGTACGGAAAGTGGGCTCATGGGTTTATGCTTTCCAAATATGGAAATGACAATGCCACACAGGCGGAATTTTCCCAGTGGATTCACAGGCTGAGGGACGAAGGATATCCCACCGACAGCTATGTTTTCGACTATGGATGGCGCGGTGATGTGGCAGACAACGGCGGCAATCAAACCGGTGCCGGTGAAAAATGGGGAAAGCAGATGTGGAGCAACGATATCGTAAAATTCCCCGATATTGACAGTATGTTTCAGGAGGCACGGGATATGGGCATTCGTGTGGGACTGCACAACAATGCCGGTACCCCTGAGGCCAAGGGCGGAAAAAATCTGCACATCGATGATGATGAGTGGGTACAGTCTTACATGGACAGCGTGATTACCACCGGCTATGGTGACTGGTTCTGGCCGGATGAGTTTGATGTACTGGGAAGCAATACTGCTCCTACATTCTCTTCCCTGGGCGCTTATGAGGCATGGAAAGAGTATACCGAGGACTCCCGTCCCATGTTTGTAACCAGGGGAAGCTATGCGGGCCAGCATTTTGCTACAGCGTGGTCCGGAGATATTAATAATACCTCCAGTGAGCTGGTTAATCAGATTGGTTTCAGCATTGACGCAGGGCTTGTGGGCTACTGGTCTACCTCTCATGATTTAGGCGGCTTTATGAAAAAGCCAAGTGATACGCTGTATACCCGCTGGGTATCGGAGTTTGGTGCGTGGAACGGCATCATGCGTGCTCATGGACATGATGGACGCGAGCCCTGGCTGTACAGCAAGACTTCCCAGGATACGCTGAAACAGAACCTGGAAATCCGCTATGCACTGTACCCCTACCTGTATACGATGGCGTGGCAGGGCTATAGTGAAGGTGTTCCAATGATGCGGGCAATGCTGTTGGAAGACGACAGCCAATATAATCCGGATGCCTGGAATCTGAACAAACAATATTACTTTGGAGACTGGTTCCTGGTAGCTCCGGCTGCTGAAGAGACGGACACTGTGGTTCAGGTCTGGCTGCCTCCCAATACAACCTGGTATGAATATTATACAGGAGAGCGTTATGAAGGCGGCGAGAATGGCAAGACAATTACCGTTGCTGCAGCTCTGGAAGAAATCCCGGTGTTTGTAAAAGCCGGAGCTATTGTTCCAATGGGTCCTGATGTAGATTATGCGGATGAAAAGCCGCTGGATCCCCTGACGCTTGATATTTACCCAAAGGGAACTACCACCTATACGCTGTATGAAGATGATGGACTGTCCCGTGAATACATAACCAAAGAGGCTTACAGCACCACCACCTACACCAGCGTGCAGGAGGGAAACAATATTTCCTTCCAAATTGATGCCCGGGTAGACCACAATCCCGAAGAGTACAAACCAGACGATCGGTCTTACAACTTAAAGTTTAACCACCTGAAGGTAGTGAGGGGGGTAAAATTAGACGGCGAAAATCTGCCAAAGCAGAACAGCCTGGAGGATTTTAATGCAGCCCAAAAAGGCTTTTGGCTGAACGATGCAGATAATACCCTGTATGTGAAAGTTCCGGATACTGGTAAAGCAATGAATATAGTGTTGGATTCGGACGGTCTTGTATTGCCTGAAGAAGGCGAAGATAATCAGGGGCTGCCTCCTCAGCGTGTGGAAAGCGGTACCCTGGTGGAGCTGGAGGATCAGACATTCCTGCCCGTAGCTGGCGGACAAGTGGTTAAGGATACAGAATGGAAAGGCTACACCGGAAGCGGATTTGTGAAAGGATTTAAGATGGTTGGAGATGCGGTGGAATTCCGTGCCAACGTAGTAAAAGGCGGTACCTATGATTTAACGTTTAGGGTGAACTGCGGCAAAAAGAACAGCGCGCAATATGACAATACTCCCCGTACCGGTGGATTGTATCTAAATGGTGAGAAAAAGGCGGACCTGTCATTTGAAGTGACGCCTACCTGGGGCGACAGCAAAACCAAACAGGGTGACTGGCGTGAGTATAAGATTGAGGGTATCAAGCTGAATACCGGTGTGCAGACCGTCAGGATCAGTGCGGAGGGAAGCAACGCCGGCAACTACAACCTGGATTCGCTGAAATTCACCAGACTGGATACTTCCATTCCTGCTTTCCAGCCTATCCCGGCAGAGAAAAATGCCCATTTGGAATACATGACACTGGAGACAGGCGGAGAGGTTCCCGTGATCAAAGCTGTGACTGACGGAGCCTGGGCGCAGTTTGATGAGGTGACCGGTGAAAATAAGGCAGGGGTAGAACTGAAGTTAAAGAGTACTACCGGCGGCAGTATTATCATATATGAAAACGGCGTGGGTGATAAGATTTTAGCAACGGTGGCACTGCCTGATGACGGAGAATGGCATACTATCCGTGTAGAAGGCAAAAATACCGACGTACCGGAGAGTAATATTTTCCTTGAGTTTAAAGCACCGCAGGATGAGTCACTGGACTGCGAGATGGAATGGTTCCGGTTTATGCGAAGTGCAGATGCATTTAGCACGGTTAAAGCGGTTACTGCGGCAGAAAGAAGCGGTATAAATGTCCATTCTTCCGGAAGCTATCTGGTAAATATTGAATCGGGTGACTGGGCTCGGTTTGACGATGTAAACTTTGGCGAAGGCGGCGTACAGACGGTAGCAATGAATGTGACCAGTGGACGTCCGGGAGGAACGGCACAGTTCTATATCGACAGTATGGATGAAGAAAACAAAATTGCAGAGGTGGAGATTACCAACACCGGAGGCTGGAGCAACTTTAAGGACTTTACTGCAGATTGTGCGGATGCAGCAGGCATTCACACGGTATATATTAGATTCTCTGTGGATACGAAAGATTCTGTCTGCGACTTTATGTCCTTTAAATTTATAAAGAACAAGCTGGGGGTTGCTGCCCGGGTAGAAGGCGGAAATGCCACTGTTCAAATCAGTGAACCCTATACCGCACCTGGACAGGATGTAGTATTCCAGGTAGGCGGCATTGACAAAAGTACGGAGATTGAATCAATTGAGGTAACTGACGCGACAGGAGCGGTTGTTCCTTTTCGGGAGGTGGCAGCGGGCAGTCGCTATTCCTTAACCGTACCACAGGCCATTCCAGCCACCATATTAGTAAAACTCAGGGATAAACCTACGGTAATCAATCCGGGAGATGTGTTCGAGTTGGAAGATGGCAAAGGTATTACCAACGACAGCAATACCGCTCTGCGGACAGACACGGAGTGGAAAGGTTATACCGGAACGGGATATGTTGCCGGTTTTAAAACCGAAGGTCAATATGTTCAGGTTTTAGCAGATGTAAAAGTTCCGGGTATCTATGATCTTGAAATAAATGTAAACAATGGTAAAAAGAACAGCCCACAGTATGACAGCACTCCGCGTACCGGCGGATTGTATGTGGACAATGAAAAAATAGCAGATCTGGCATTCCCTGTAACCGACACCTGGGGTGACAGTAATAAAAATGGCGACTGGCGTATTACGCAGGTGAAGGGTGTAGCTCTGAAGGCAGGCAAGCAAACCATCAGAATCCGTGCCGAAGGCAGCAACGCGGGTAATTACAACCTTGACAGTGTCAAGTTCGTACTCGTTCAGCCGGAGGTGGAGAAATACACCGTAACCTATGTAGCTGAAGCAGGCGGATCTATTGATGGAACAGCAGTTCAGGTAGTAGAGTCAGGTGCAAATACCACTGCAGTAACCGCAGTTGCACACAGCGGATATGAGTTTGTGATGTGGAGTGACGGCAATAAAAATGCACAGCGTTTTGAAACCAATGTGCAGGAAACCCAGACGCTGACCGCAAGATTTAAAGAGATAGCAAAAGACATAACGATTACTGTCCGTTCGGAAGACGAAGCAGCAGGAACCGTATCCGGCGGAGGCATAGTTAAGGAAGGGGAAAAAGTAACCCTGAATGCGATTGCTCATGAGGGATATTCCTTTGAGGGCTGGTATCTGGAAGGAGTAAAAGTATCCGATGCATCCGTTTATGAAACTGAGGCGGCAGAAGATGCGGAATATACAGCAAGATTTATAAAAGATGCACCTGTTAAGGTAACGATTACAGTACAGTCTGAAGATGAGGCGGCAGGAACCGTATCCGGGGGCGGCAGTGTAAATGTTGGAGAAAAAGTAACGATAACAGCCACAGCTAATGAAGGCTATACATTTGAAGGCTGGTATCTTGGAGAAACAAAGGTGTCTGACCAGGCGGATTATGAACTGGAGGCAGAGGAAGATGCCGTATTTAATGCCCGTTTTACCAAAAATGCGGTACAGCAGGTGACGATAACCGCTGAAGCAACAGAAGGCGGAACGGCAGAAGGAACTGCAACCGTAGACATTGGAACGAAGGTTACACTTACCGCTACGGCCCATGAAGGTTATGTATTCGAGGGCTGGTATCTGGATAATGTCAATGTATCCAGGGAGACAGCGTATGAAGTGGAAGCCCGCGCGGATGCTGTTTATGCTGCGCATTTCACAAGGGAAGAAGAGCCACAGCCGGAAACAGTGAACATTACCGTGGAGGCACAGCCGGGAGGAACTGTAAGTGACAGCGGAACCGTTAATAAGGGTGAATTATTTACCATAACTGCATATCCAAATGAGGGATATCAGTTCACAGGCTGGTATCTGGAAGGTAAAAAAGTATCGGATAATTTAAGCCTGGAAGTGAAGGCAGAAGCGGATGCTGTATATACGGCATACTTTGAAGAAAAGCCAAAAGGAATGGTAACGATCCAGGTAGTGGCAAAAGCAGGCGGAACGGCAGCAGGCGGTGTTACTGCAGAGTATGGGACCACTGTGAAAATTCAGGCATTTGCACAAGAAGGATATGTATTTGAAGGCTGGTATATAGGAAGCTTGAAAGTTTCATCACATCCGGAATATACAATAAATGCGTTACAGAATACGGTGTATACTGCAAATTTTGTTAAGAAAGAAGCACCTAAGCCACAAAGAGTTACCGTTAATGTAAAAGCAGAGACAGGAGGTACAGCAACAGGCGGTCAGGTAGTGGATGCGGGAAGCAAAGTCAGTTTAACTGCAAAACCATCCTCTAAGTATACGTTTGAAGGCTGGTATCTAAATGGAAAGAAAGTTTCCACATCCGCAAAGTATACGGCGGCGGTTTATGAAAATGTAACTTATATTGCAAAATTTAAAAAGATTACAGCACCAAAAAGGGCATCCGGATTAAAGGCTTCAAATTTAAAAACAAACCAGATGAAGTTAACCTGGAATAAAATAAGCGGCGCGAAAGGTTACGAGTTAAGCCGTTACAACCCGGATAAAAACAAGTGGTATGTAGTAAAGACCACAAGCCAGAATAGCTATACCGTTAAAGGATTAAGATATGGAACTAATTACAAGTACCGAGTAAGGGCCTATACGGTATCCGGAAGTAAAAAGCTGTTTGGTAAATATTCAAAATACTTAAAAACAGCGACAACACCTAAAAAACCGGTACTTTCTGCGAAAGCGGGTTCCGGGACAAGCGTGAAGCTTTCCTGGAAAAAAGGAACAAAGGCAGATGGATTTGCCATTTATATGAAGACCGGAAAAGGTGCATTCACCAGAATTAAAAACGCATCTGCATCCAGTACTGGATTTACCAAGACAAAATTGAAAAAAGGAAAGGTTTATGAATTCAAGATGCGCGGTTACAAGAAGGTTGGAGATACTAAGGTATACGGAAATTATTCAAAGGTTCAAACAATAAAACTGAAATAAGATAATATTATATGTGACGGGCAGGGCAGCCGATTCTGAGTGATGAAAGAAATAGCTGCTCTGCTGTTTTGTAATATTGAAAGAACAGTTATGATAACACAAAAAAGTGATTGACATTAAAAAACTTCAGCGCTATAATTGTTTGTAACCAAACAGTTATAGCGTTAAACTTTTGTAAGAAAGGGATCGTAAATGAGAAAAAGAGATGTTGGACGTGAAATTCATGCACTTTCCAATTTGCTTGGACGCAGGATAGAAGCGGAGAAGAAGCAGCAGGGTATGCAGTACGTTACACCTGTGCAGACCTGGATCATAGGATATCTCCAGGATCATAAGGGGCAGGATATTTTCCAGAGAGATATTGAACGTGATTTTACGATTACCCGTTCAACAGTCACCGGAATACTAAAGCTGATGGAGAAGAACGGATTTATTTACAGGGTCAGCGTTCCCGAGGATGCCAGGTTAAAAAAGCTGATTCTAACGGAAACGGGAGAAGCGATGCATCAGGCGGTGAGGAAGCATATAGAAGATACGGAGCGCATGCTTGTCCAGGGATTTACAGAAGAGGAAGTAGAAACCTTTTTAAGCCTGATGGACAGAGTAAGAGTAAACCTTGAGACTCTTTAGACAGCCGGTGTGCGATTACCGTAAGAAACTGCGATTCCCCAGGTAAAACGGGATAAAGGATTCCTATAAGGAACATGCATCTGCGTGTTTCTTATATTTTGTCCATAATGTTTGGTTACAAACAGTATGTATACAAATTATTTGTGCACAAACAGATAATGAGGAGGTAAAAAAAGTGATAAAATTATTAATGAAAAGTATCCGTGAGTATAAACGGGATTCGTTACTGACTCCGTTTTTTGTATCACTGGAAGTCATAATGGAGGTTATTATACCTCTGCTTATGGCAATGCTGATCGACTATGGCATTGATGGGAAGAATCTGGGCTACATTTGGAGAATGGGAATATTCCTGGTGGTTTCTTCCATGATTTCCCTGTTGTTCGGCGCGCTTTCCGGAAAGTTTGCGGCAAGTGCTTCAGCCGGATTTGCAAAGAATCTGAGAAAAGACATGTATTATAATGTGCAGAATTTTTCATTTGCAAATATTGATAAGTTCTCCACGGCAAGTATTGTTACGAGGCTGACTACAGATATAACCAATGTACAGAATTCATATCAGATGATTATCAGACTGGCGGTAAGAAGCCCAATTATGCTGGTATTTTCCATGATCATGGCGTTTGGTATCAATGTCCGGATGGCATGTATCTTCTTATGTGCCATTCCTATTCTGGGAATTGGGCTTTGGGTGATTATGACAAAGGCACATCCCATATTTGAACGGGTGTTTTCTACTTATGATAAGTTAAACAATGTGGTACAGGAGAATCTTCACGGAATACGTGTAGTGAAGTCCTACGTTCGGGAAGAACATGAGGACGGGAAATTCAAAAAGATTTCCGGCAGCATTTATACCGATTTTTCCACGGCGGAAAAACTGCTGGCATTTAATATGCCTCTGATGCAGCTCTGTATGTATGCGTGTATGCTGCTGGTTTCCTGGTTTGGAGCAAGGTCAATTGTAGCTTCCGGCAATAATCCGGCGGCAGGCATGTCAACCGGTCAGTTAATGAGCCTGATTACTTATGCCATGCAGATATTAATGAGTCTGATGATGCTGTCAATGGTATTTGTTATGATTACCATGTCCAGAGCATCTGCCGAACGTATTGTAGAAATCCTCACGGAAGAAAGCAGCCTGAAAAATGGGGAACAGCCGGTCATGGAAGTAAAGGATGGTTCCGTAGTGTTCCGGGATGTTAATTTCAGTTATAAGAATGATAAAAATAAATTGTGCCTGAAAAATGTAAATCTTGAGATTAAGTCCGGAGAAACGGTGGGAATTATCGGAGGCACAGGCGCCGCAAAGACTACCCTTGTCCAGCTGATTCCCAGGCTTTACGATGTAACCAGCGGCAGTCTCCTGGTTGGGGGAATAGACGTGCGCAGTTATGATCTGGAGACCCTGAGGGATCAGGTAGCCATGGTATTGCAGAAAAATGTTCTGTTCTCCGGGACTATTAAGGATAATTTAAGATGGGGGAATGAGTCGGCTACGGATGAGGAACTGGTTCATGCCTGTAAATTAGCCCAGGCGGATGAGTTTGTGCAAAGCTTTCCCAACCAATATGATACTTATATTGAGCAGGGGGGCAGTAATGTGTCGGGAGGACAGAAGCAGCGGCTTTGTATTGCAAGAGCGCTTCTGAAAAAACCCAGGATATTAATTCTGGATGATTCCACCAGTGCAGTGGATACCAGGACAGATGCAATGATAAGAAAAGCATTCACAGAAGAAATCCCCGATACAACAAAGTTTATTATCGCCCAGCGTATCTCATCCGTACAGGATGCAGATAAAATTATCGTTATGGACGGAGGGAATATCCAGGATGTGGGTACCCATGAAGAATTGCTGGCAGGTTGCCATATTTATCGGGAAGTTTATGAATCACAAATGAAAGGGGGCGGGGAAGATGAAGCAGAACAGTCAGAATAAAGCCGGGAAAAAAACAATGGGAAAAGTAAATGGAAACGTGGTTAAGCGTCTCTTGTCCTACATAGGGCAGTACAAACTGCGTTTTGCATTTGTCCTTATCTGCATTCTGGTAAGTGCGCTGACCAGTGTTGCAAGCTCCCTGTATCTGGAAACGTTGATTGATGACTATATTACGCCCCTGTTGCTGGAGGCGGCACCGGTATTTACACCCTTATTAAGATCCATTTTATTTATGGGATGTATCTATCTGGCAGGTGTTGTGGCGACGCTGCTCTATAACCGCCTGATGGTGGTAATTGCACAGGGAATTCTTAAGGATATCCGGGATTCCATGTTTGAACACATGCAGACGCTACCCATCCGCTACTTTGATACCCATGCACATGGGGATATCATGAGCCATTACACAAATGATACGGATACCCTGCGTCAGATGATGGCGCAGAGCATCCCTCAGATGTTTTCTTCTCTGATTACCATTGTGTCCGTATTTTTTGCCATGCTGTTTACCAGCTGGCAGCTTACCATATTCGTACTGGTATTTGTATTTATTATGCTGATTGTGACAAAGTTTATCGCGGGAAAGAGCGGATACTTTTTTATCCGCCAGCAGTCGGCACTGGGCGGCTTAAATGGATTTATAGAAGAGATGATTAACGGTCAGAAGGTTATAAAAGTTTTCTGCCATGAAGAAAAGGCAAAGGAGGAATTTGACCAAAAGAACGAGGAGCTCTGCAGCGATGCCACCCAGGCAAACGCTTTTGCTAATATTTTAATGCCCATAATGGGGAATCTGGGGAACCTTCAGTATGTATTGATTGCTATTCTGGGCGGGACCATGGCGCTGACCGGAGTGGCGGGATTAAGCATTGGTGCCATTGCTTCATTTCTTCAGTTGAGCAGAAGCTTTGTAAATCCCATCAGCCAGATATCCAACCAGTTGAATATGGTAGTCATGGCACTGGCTGGCGCCGAACGTATTTTTCAGCTGATGGATGAAGAACCGGAAGTGGATGAGGGATATGTGACACTGGTCAATGCAGTTTATGACCAGGAAGGGAATCTGACAGAATCAGAAAAACGCACTGGGCTGTGGGCGTGGAAGCACCCCCATGGGGATGGAAGCTTAACTTATTCGGAGCTAAAAGGTGAGGTGAGGTTCTACGATGTGGACTTTGGATACAATCCGGATAAGATTGTATTACATAACATCACCCTCTATGCAAAACCCGGGGAAAAGGTGGCGTTTGTAGGTTCCACAGGAGCTGGAAAAACAACGATTACCAATCTGATTAACCGATTTTATGACCTGGCTGACGGTAAGATCCGCTATGATGATATTAATATTAATAAGATAAAAAAAGATGACTTGCGCCGTTCTCTGGGCATTGTATTACAGGATACCAATCTTTTCACCGGAACCATTATGGAGAATATCCGGTATGGAAAGCTGGATGCCACAGAAAATGAGGTGTATGAAGCAGCACGCCTGGCTAATGCAGACAGCTTTATCCAAAGGCTGCCGGATGGATATGACACCGTAATAACCGGAAATGGCGGCAACCTCTCCCAGGGACAGCGCCAGCTGATTGCAATTGCCAGGGCGGCAGTGGCAGATCCGCCGGTTATGATCCTGGATGAGGCTACCTCTTCTATCGATACCAGAACGGAATCCATTGTCCAGCGGGGAATGGACGGACTGATGCATGGAAGAACGGTATTTGTAATTGCCCACAGATTATCTACGGTACAGAATTCAGATGTGATCATGGTTCTGGAACAGGGGCGCATTATAGAAAGGGGAAGCCACGAGAAGCTGATTGGTGACCGGGGCAAATATTATCAGCTCTATACGGGAGCATTTGAGTTAGAATAAGGAGGATTTTATAAAAATAAACGCGAATATCATAAATGTGTAAAAAATACTCAAAAAATTGCAACGATAAATGCCATTTGCGAATGCTATAATGTCAAAGACAAGGTGAAAATTCGTATATAATCTGTACGATTTACACAAAACAAACCTTAAGAAGGAGGACATTATGGGCAAGAGAAGAAAGAAACTATTGAGCATGGCATTGGTTGTCGGTATGGTAGTATCCAATCTGTCTCCATATACGAATGTATTGGCGGCGGAACCGGAGCATGTGTCCCCGGGGAGTGCAGAAACTGTGGAGTTAAGTGAAGACCCCGGTGATGCACTGCCCCCAGGGACGGCAAAGGCAATTGAGGAAACAGAGTCAGACACAGGCATGGACAGCCAGTCGGTGACAGAAGCAGTGACAGAGGCAGTATCAGAGGCTGTACCGGAGACAGAGACAATCACAGAAACACAGCCGGTGGAGACAGAAGAAGAAACAGTGGGTGAAACCAAGACTCAGCCCAAGGAAGAAGCCGAAGCAGAACTTACAGAAGAGGCAGATAATAAAAATGCAAATGCAGTAAATAATGTGGATGTAAACGGACTGTTCGCAGAGTATTATACGACTTCCGGAAGCGGAAAGAATGTAAAGCTGGATGTACTGAAGTCAAAAGGAATCGATTACAATATTAATTATGGGGATTTAAATCCCAAGCTGATGCTTACAACGGGTCAGGACGATGCTGCCGGCATCCGCTGGAGCGGCAGAATCCGGGTGCCGGAAACAGCAGATTACACCTTCTACGGACTTGTGGACAATGGAATCAGACTGTGGGTCAATGGAGAGCAGCTGTTTAATTACTGGGACGGAAATTCCTGGGATGTAGCACAGACCAGTAAGGCTGTAACATTAGAAGCAGGAAAATTCTATGACATTAAAGTTGAATATTTTGATTATGAAGGGGGCGCTCATGCTACTTTATCATGGAGCAATAACAAAGGGCTAAAGGACAAGGCTACCATTCCCTCATCCGCATTTTACCTTCCGTCGAATTATAATGGAATTTATATCGGAAGTATTGACACTTCAGAAGCGAACCTGAAAGAAGGCGAAGACTTTAAAGGGGATGTAACGGTAAATGGCTTTGGACTGGATCAGGTGGAGCGTTTTGAGATTGTTAAAACTACCGGCGAATCCCTGAAGACTCCGGTATATGCCGATGTAACTTCAAAGAAAAATGAAGAAGCAAAAATTGTAATTCCAAATATGGAAACCGGTACATACAAGCTGAAAATCATACAGAGCAATACGGCTGTGATTTCAAAGGGACTTATTATTGTAAAACCGGGAACCGATGAAGTAAGTACAAGGACAGAACGCCCCAGGGCAGACTGGGAAAGAGATTCCTATGTAAACTTAAACGGAATCTGGGAATTTGACTTTGACACAGATGAAGAAGGAAAAAATGCAGGCTGGTTTAAACCGGATCAGGAATTCTCAAGATCCATTAACGTACCTTTCTGCTGGGAATCCTCTTTAAGCGGCATTAGTGACCCGGATTATAAAGGACAGGCTTGGTATAAGAAAACAGTAAATGTAGACAAATCCTGGGAAGGTAAGAAAATCTTCTTAAAATTTGGAGCAGTAGACTGGAAATGCAAACTCTGGGTAAACGGAGAAGAAGTCGGTGAACATATTGGCGGATACAGCGCATTCGAAATGGATGTCACCGAATATATGAACGTTGGGGAAGACAACGTAGTAACCCTTTGGGTAGAGGATAAGGGAAGCTACGGCGATGACAGCTATCCGGCATTAATTGGAAAACAGGGCAGAAACGCTCCCTGCGGATATATCCATACAAGCGGAATCTGGCAGACAGTAGGTATGGAAGCCAGAAGTGCAACTTACCTGGACAATGCCAAAGCCGTATCGGATATTGACAATGCAACGGTAACTTATGACCTGGATGTAACCACAGACAAAGACCAGACACTTACGGTGGAATATGATTTCGCAAGTACCGTATACGACATGGATAATGATGTGGATATTCCTACCGGCTCTGTAGTAGAAGGAAGCCAGGAGATTCAGGTGGAATCCGGCGCCAACTCGGTAGAACTATCTCCTATTGCCATTGCAAACCAGAAACTCTGGAACTATGATGATCCAAACCTTTATCAGGGTACTCTTACCGTCAAAGACGTGGACGGCAATGTGCTGGATGAACTTTCCACTTACTTTGGGCTACGTAAGGTAGAGGCTAAGTATTACAATGAAGATCTGGGTGTAAAATATATTTACCTCAATGATGAACCTGTCTATATGTCAGGGCTTCTGGACCAGGGCTTCTGGGAAGAGGGAATCTATACCGCACCATCGGAGGATGCTTTAAAATATGATATTCTGGCTATGAAAGAAGCCGGATTCAATATGATCCGTAAGCATCTGAAGATCGAAGATCCGCTGCAATACTACTGGTGTGATAAATTAGGTATGATGGTATGGCAGGATATGCCCCATGCCACAGCTATGGTACCGTCCAAAGAAGGCGGAGAGGCGCTTGGAAGAAAATACTACGAAGAATGCCTTGATGCTGCAATGGAAATGAATTATAACCATCCGTCAATTGTCTCCGTTATGCTGTTCAACGAAACCTGGGGACTGTATGCCGCATATAATGACAACGGCAAAAACCGTAATGTGAAAGCATCTGACGGAAAGAGTACGGCTGAATGGGTAGAATATCTGTACAACAAGACAAAAGGGGCTTACCCGAATATGCTGATTGAGGATATGAGTCCCTGCAACAGTGATCACGTACAGCCGTCCGACCTGAATACTTACCATATGTATCCAAAGTCCTATGACGGTACAGTAGGCGATGTTGAAAACAGGGTAAACAATGCATATGTAGGTTCAGAAAATAACTATAAGTTTGGATATAAGCAGGATGGAGATCCGCTTCTGAACAGTGAATACGGCGGTGTTGCTGCATATGACGGCGATTACGACATCTCTTACTGCTTCAAGTATATGACGGACATTCAGAGAAGATATGAAAAGCAGAGCGGTTTTGTGTATACGGAGCCATTTGATGTAGAGTACGAACGCAACGGTATCTTAACTTATGACAGACAAATGAAAATCTTTGGCTATGACGAAGTAGCCTATGGCGGAGATATGGGAATCAAAGATCTGGTTCAGGAGACTTATATCGGAATCGTAGAAAACCCGATTAAAAATGTAAAACCGGGTGCAAAGATCAAGACAAAGATTATGGCAATGAGCTGGACAAATGATGTGCCGGAAAATACCGTGGTAAAATGGCGTTTCGATGGAACAGACATCTATGGAAACAATATCAGCACTGACCTTGCCGGTACACTGGGAATGGATATCATACCTTATGAAAAGGCAGAAGCAAGCCTTTCCTTCCATGCACCTGCCCAGGCTTGTGTAGGAACTTTAACCGTATGGATTGAAGGACCGGATGGAACAAAAATTGCGAAAAACTTTACCAATATCGTAGTTGCAGACCCATCAAGCGATAATAAAGAAATGGTTCTGGATAATGGCAAAGGTTCCATCACCATGAAAGCAGCTGTAAATGACCGCAAGATGGTAACTACAAAAGGAACCGGCAGCCAGGATTACAGCTACACCTTGCCGGAGAACTTTAATCTGGATTCCTTAAATGGCATGAAGATTATTGCAGAGGCATCTTCCTATAAAGGAAAGATAGGAACCGATAAAAACCATTCTTCTTACAGCTCCGAATTCAGCCAGACGGCAGAAGGCAGAGCAGTGGCATCTGATATGACCGTTTCTGTAAACGGCGTAGAGATTGACACCGTTTACCTTCCGGACAATCCAAGAGATATGAGAGGAACCCTTTCTCTGAATGCTCCTTATAACGGTGCAACCAGTGCGGGAGACTTTGGTTATCTGGTAAACTTAAGCGTATCCAAGGAAAAACTGGCTGAAATTAAAGCTGCTATGGGTGATAGTAAAGTAATGAAAGTTACTTATGCAGTAAAAGCGGATGCAGCAAATCAGAACGGACTTCGTATTTACAACTCCGTTTACGGAAGATATGCTGTAAATCCAACCATTATTTTAAACCCGGAAGATATTGAAAAAGCAGATCAGGTAACGGCAGTTAAAAATATTAAGACAACCTCTGGTAATTACAGTGCAGAAGGCGTATTATCCGGCAATTCCAACCTGACAGTAAGAACAGAAGAGAAGGAAGGATATATCATCGCCCTTGCAAACGGAGGAAGCAAAATTACCGTTACAAATAAAAAGACAAATGAGGTAATTGGAGAAGCAGCAGAACTGGCGGCAGGCGCCCATCACGTAAAAGTAACCTTATTTGATGAGCAGATCCGTGTATTTGCAGACAATAATCCGGAAGCAGTTATCAATGTTTATGACAGAAGCGGCTTTACCGGAGGAATCACGGTTAATGCATCCAGAACAAATCCGGTATCCGATCTAGTGGTTTCACCAGAGTCTTATGAAGCAGTTAAGACTGAAGTTGACGACACGGTAAAAGACGTTGAAGTATTGGATGATTTCAGCGATGCTGATTATACAAAACGTTATGAAGTCATGGGCAATGCCTGGAATGGAAACGTGGTAAACGGCGCACTGAGTATGAGCGCTTCTGATCAGGGAGATAAAATAATTATGAAGGATGTCTCCATGTCAGACGGTATCTACGAAATGGATATAAAAGTAACTAATTCATCAGAAACACACGGAAATGTAGGATTTGTATTCCGTTCTTCCAACTATAATTTGGGTCCGGATGGTGCAAATGGATATTACGCAGGCATTGGCGACCGTTATATACAGCTTGGACGCATGAACCAGGGCTGGAAAGAGCTTGCAAAAGTTACGGTACCGGAGTTAATTGTAGGAAGTACGCATACCTTGCGTGTCGCTGTATTTGGCTCCAGAATTCAAATCTATGTGGATGATGCTGCAGTACCATATGTAGATATTAATGATTCTACCTACCTGGAGGGCGGCGTGGCTGTCAGAGGATACCGGGTAGCAGCAACTCTGGATAATATTCATGTGGCAAGCATTCCTCGTTATAGCAGCACATTTGAAAAAGGCAGCGATGAATGGGAAGCAAATGGAAACTGGAAGACTGTAGACGGTGCATATACCTCAGGTTCTAAGGGAGCATACTCCCTCATCGACAGTAATAAAATAAAAGACGCCTTGTTTGCAGCAGATGTGAAACCGGGAACGGAAGATTCTGTAACAGCCCTGTTGCTGCGTGCAGTAAGCAGTTCCACAGGAATCAGCGGATATCAGCTGGTTGCAGATGCCAAAAATGACAAAGTTCAGATTGTAAAATCAGAAAAAGGCAAAACAACTGTTCTGGCAGAAACCGGCATGCGTCTTCAGGCAGGCAAAACCTACCGCTTAACGGTAGAAATGCAGGGTTCTGTTATCAAAGCTTATAAAAATGACAGCAGAGAAGCGCTCGTTATCGCAGAGGATACTGCATTTACCGCAGGGCAGATTGGCATTATGAATGTCAATGGCACCACATCCATTGATAATGCAGCAGTCAATAACCAGTTTATTGACGGAGAATTAATGAAGCCGGCAGATCCGAAAGCTCTGGATGAAATCATTGCAGAAGCCGGGAAAGTGGATGCAGCGAAATACACGTCAGATTCTTATAACAAGATGAAGACGGCTCTGGATGCAGCACTGGATGCAGACCGTTACGATCAGGATGAAATTGACAAGGCGGTTTCGGATCTGAGAGAAGCAATTAACCAGCTGGTATTAAAACCAATTGACCTGACGGTATTGAACAGCAAAATTGCAGAAGCAAAGAAATTAGACCCGGCTAAATACACGGCAGATTCCTATGCCAGAGTAAAAACAGCCCTGGCAGCGGCAGAGGCAGTGAATAAAAAGGATCAGGCAGCAGTAGATGCAGCAGCAAAAGCGTTAAGCGATGCCATTGCACAGCTGAAAACAAAACAGGCAGATCTGGGTGCATTAAACCAGAAGATCGCAGAAGCGAAAAAACTGGATGCAGCAAAATATACGGCTGATTCTTATGCTAAAGTAAAAACAGCTCTGGCAGCAGCAGAAGCAGTCAATAAAAATGACCAGGCAGCAGTAAATGCCGCAGTTAAGAACTTAAGTGACGCTATAGCCCAGCTCAGGGTAAAGCCGGTCGTACCGGCGGTACCAAAGAAAAACGCTGTTTATACCGTTAACAGCCTGGTATACAAAGTAACAAAATCTTCATCGAAATACGGAACCGTAAAAGTAATGAAAGCTAAGAAAAAATCTTATACTTCTATCAGTGTTCCAAAGACTGTAAAATTAAATGGCTATACCTTTAAAGTTACAGAAATTTACAAGAATGCATTTAAAAATAATACGAAATTGAAGACAGTGAAGATTGCAGATAACGTAAGCAAAATTGGTTCCTATGCATTTGCGGGCTGCAAAAAGCTGAAGTCTGTTACGATTGGTAAAGGGCTGAAAAGTATTGGAAGCAAAGCATTCTATAATGACAAAGTATTAAAGAGCATTGTAATTAAATCAACAAAGGTTAATAAGGTTTACAGCAAAGCATTTAGCGGAATCCATAAGAACGCTTATATTAATGTGCCGAATAAAAAGGCATCTGATTATAAGAAAACTTTTAAAAATGGTGGACAGGCTAAGACAGTAAAGATTAAATAGGATAACGGACCGCCCGGGTTTTAGACTTCGGGCGGTCTTTTGCTATTGATTGGCAAACATCGTAAAATAAAATGGGTGTGCAGCCCAAATATAACGGAATGGATATACCCAGGTCCGATTGAGTTTAATTCAGTCGGGCATTTTGTGTTCATAGCCTTTGCCGCCGCTCTGATTCCAATCGGTTGTATCTTCACAAACTTCATGTTATAATCGGAAAATACAAAAGGGATTTGGGGGATCGGGGATGTTTACTGAAAAGAAAAGCCGTTTACAATTTACATATTACAGAAGTTTTTTATTACTGATTGTAATACCTATTTTATTTATTATCATTGGGTCATTTGCAATAGTCAGGACAATGATGCTGCGGTCCGCCACAGAAAAAATCGAACTGGTTCAGGCAAATGTGGGTAAAACTCTGGAAGAGGAAATAGATAATGTCTCCATGCGCCTATCCCATCTATGCAATGTAAACAACAGTGATGTACTGGCATTGGCGGCGAAGACAGATGATACCAATGCATTTAATAAATATAACTTCGAGAAGATCTTGCGGGAAACCTTTAATTATATGATGATCCCAAGTGATGATATGCTGGCATCCGTATTCTATATGGTCAGCGGGGACAACACTTATATCAAGGATGACCTGGTGATTCCACAGGCAGAAATTAAACAGTCAAAGTGGTACCAGCAGGCGCTGTCGAACAAGAATAATGTCTGTATAGGCAGTTATTCATCTAAAGTCACCTATTCTCTGAAAACGAAATATCAGTTTACCGTTGCAGCAGGACTGTCCCCGGATAATATTCTGGACAGAACTAATAAGATAGAGATGGCAACCCTCTTTATACAGTCAGAAATCGGGAATATGATGCGGGAATATAACAAAGAGAGCAGTCTGGGTAGCATGTATCTGGTAGATGAAAACAAAGAGGTTCTGCTGAATGTCAGCGATCGGGACATTGCGCTGCCGGCGAATCTGGATCTGAACCAGAGTATATTCAGAGAGCATTCGGGAGGGACTGCATTTACCTATCTTATGAAAGAGATTACCCCCACCGGATGGAAGCTGGTCAGTGTGGTAGATTCACAGATTCTTCTGGAGGAATTTAATAAAATTGCAGGAATTATCATTGTGATTACCGTAGTCCTGTTTATATTGTTCTATCTTTTCTCCAGCATCTTCCTGAAACGGATTATCCATCCTGTAAATGAAGTGATTGAGGGGTTAAAGCAGGTAGAAGGTGGAAGTCTGGATGTACATATACCCATCAGCGGGCAGTCAGAGATCAGAACCATGATCCATTCATTTAACCGCATGGTGCGCAGGTTAAAGGTATTGATCCATGACAATGAAAAGCAGCAGCAAATGAAGCATGAAGCAGAGATCAGGGCGCTTCAGTCACAGATCAATCCGCATTTTCTCGTAAATACCTTGAGCTCCATTCGTTTTATGGCGCAGGTATCCAAGTTTGACGGAATCAAAAATATGGCGGAAGCTTTGATCCGCATACTCTCCTGTTCTTTTCGGAGAAACGGTAGTTTTTATACTTTAAAAGAAGAGCTGGAAGTGCTCAGCAGCTATATTTTCTTAATGAAGGTGCGTTATTCAGACGGGTTTGAATATACCGCGGATGTAGGAGAAGGCTGTATGGAAGATCTGGTACCCAGGCTGATTTTACAGCCCATTATAGAAAACTGTATTGTTCATGGATTTAGCGAAATGGAAGATATCGGGGAAATCGAGCTGCGGGCTTATCAGGAAGAAGACAAGCTCTGCATTGTCATCGAAGATAATGGAAAGGGCATGACAGAGGAACAGATTCATGAGATTCTAAAACCCAAAGAAGATAAGGAGGACAATTACAGCATTGGAATATCCAATGTATACAGCAGGCTGAAGCTGAATTTTGGAGAGTCGTGTGAGATGAAAATAGTAAGTGAACCCGGAAAATATACCAGAACAACCATAGAGATACCACGTAAAAGTATGGGATAGTGTGTGTATGGAAATTCAGTTCAATTTGGTGAATCGAGTTTTTGACATGTTCATAAAGCAGGGAGGATGAAGAAGATGTACAGAGTTATGTTTGTAGATGACGATATGATTGTAAGGACAACACTGCATACGATAGTGGATTGGGAGAAGTTTGGGTTTGAAATTGCGGGGGATGCCAAAAATGGACAGCAGGCATTGGAAAGATTAAAGGATAATCCTGTAGACCTGTTAATTACCGACATGAAAATGCCAATTATGGATGGGATTACATTAATCAAACAGGTAAACCAGATGGATCAGGTGCCTGTCATACTGGCGCTTAGCGGTTATGATGATTTCTTGCTGGTAAGGGAGGCATTCAGGCTTGGGGCACTGGACTACCTGCTGAAATCAGATATTAATGAAATTATGCTGAGCAGCCATCTGGAACGCATTACAGGCGAGCTAAAAAAGGTTAAGGGAAGCAGTACGTCAGGCAGAAGCGCAGTTAAGGCTGTGGGGGAAGGACAAATTCTGCAGGATATGGCACTTGGAAGAACGGAGTTAAAGGAGTCATTTTTCCAGGACTATTACTATGTCGTCCGCTTTGAAATCCTGGATTTCAAACAACAGGTATTCCGGTTTGGCAGTGATCTGGAGGATACCCTGATGAAACCAATGCTGGAAATTGCAAATCAGATTCCTATGGTAGCTTCTAAATGTACGATCTGCTCGCTATCTCCTTCGTCCTACCTCCTGTATTACCGGGCAAAGGATGCCGATGCGAACAGGAAGAACCGGGTACAGTCAGTAAGCAGGCAGATTCTAAATAACTGGAAGAATTATATGAATCTCCCGGCAATAGCAGGTATCAGCCAGATTGGGTCAGGTGCATCCCACTTTCTGGAATGCTTAGAAACAGCAGGATTTCTGTTAACCTTTCAAAGTATTTTTGAAAAAACGGATGTATTTACTACGGATATCCAGGAAAAGATCAATCTGCAGGAAGCGGTTTTGGCAGGAATCCGCTATCAGGATTTAAAGGACAGTTTGAAATCTCTGGATAATGCGGCATTTGAACAGAGCTGTCAGAGGATATTCACGGACTTTTACAAGATTGGATTTGAGCAGGCAAAAATAGAGAGCATCTATCTGATCTACCAGGTTTCTATGTCCCTGAGAGAAAACAACGACGATATCCTGAAAGTATTTCCTCAGGAAGTGGATTACTACGAAAAAATACAGCGGATAACCAGTTTGAAAGAAATGGAGATTTGGATGACCAATTACCTCCGCTGGATTATGGATTATCTGGAACATAACTATGACAGAAGACAGAATGACGTGATCCAAAAAGCAAAACGCTTTATCTGGGATAACTATGCCAACCCGGAGCTGTCCCTGGGAAATGTGGCAGATTTTGTGGGACTAAATGAAAAATACTTCAGCACCCGGTTTACAAAAGAGACAGGGACTACGTTCAGCAGTTACCTGATGGAGTTTCGTATCTCAAAAGCTAAAGAGCTGATTCGAAAGACCGATATGAAGATCTATGAGATCAGCCAGAGTGTAGGGTATAACAGTGTTGAGCATTTTAACAGGATATTTAAAAAACTTTGCCAGATGAGCCCGGTTAATTATAAAAAGGGTGGATGCTGATTAGATAATGCAAAGCAGTATTGTATCAGCATTACCCCTAAATCTCTAAGACATCTGAATTGAAAACCATGTTTTCAAACAGATGTCTTTTTATGTGTAGGGGGTATGAAATGAGCATCATGCCAATATTTTTAGATTTGGAAATGTCATGGGCTGTATCAACATACCTGACTTTAGATCAATAAAAATAACCAGGGAACAAGGAAATGTATCAAGTTCAATGATAAAATAAGACCAATGAGGTGGGAAGGAGAGGAATATTTTGGTAAAAAAAACTAATTTTAAAATATATGTACTGGCGGCAGCATTAATTTTAATTGTTGCAGCAGGTATTCTTTTTACGTGCATTCCTGGAAAAAGTAGAAGAGTTGTGGCTGTCGTAAATGACATTCCCATCTATCAAGAAGAAATCATATTTGCAGCATCCGAACTGCGGTTGTCGGTCCGCAATGAATGGATGAATACATATAACCTGGATTCGGAAGGGTTTTCCTGGGAAAAAAGTTATGACGGAGGGGAAAGTGCTTTAGCTTGCGTGACGGACAGGGCTGTCCGGGAAATTGCAGGAGATAAGCTTCTTCAGAAAATTGCCCTGGATAAGGGATTGATGGAAGCCATCGATTACCCATCCATTCAGAAGCAGATGGAAAGTGAGAATGCACAGCGTCAGGAGAAAAAGAGCAAAGACGAGGTGTTTTACGGGATTACGAGTTTTCCTGAGAGCCAGTATTATGATTATCTGAACCAGAACTTAAGGCTTCAGGTAATCGGGGTATTAAGTGAGGACAAGTCCCTTGCATTATCGGATGAAGAGATGCAGGAGATCTACAATGAGAACATGGAATATTTCCAATATGAAGATTTTGAAACGGTGAAGATGAGTGTAAAAGACTTAGGCTTAAAGGAAAAATTTGATCAATATATGGAAGACATGCTTGCGAAAGCAGACATTCAAATAAAAAAGCCGGAGGTGATGGAGAAAGCAGTTCACAAGGCAGTGATGTAGCTAAAAAATAAAGGCTGGCTATATCAGAGAAAAAGGAGGAAAAGATTAATGAAATTGAAAAAGCAATGGAGCGCCAGAGCGATGAGCGTTCTTCTGGCATGTACAATGACCGTTTCCGGTCTGCCTGCTATGGCACAGGCTGCAGAGGGTAAAACTGCGGTAGGAGCAGAGACAGGCATACAGACACAGCATGGCTATCAGGCAGTGGTAAATGAATATGCACCTGTGGCTGACGGAACCGTCTATTATGTGGACAGTGAGGCAGGAAGCGACGAAAACAATGGAACGTCAGCCGCTAAGGCATTTAAGACGCTGGATAAAGTAAATGCAGTAAATCTGCAGCCGGGGGATTCCATTTTGCTGAAAAAAGGTAGTATCTTCGATAATCAGCGGCTGTATCCAAAAGGAAAAGGAACAGAGGAGAGACCAATTCTGATCAGTAGTTACGGTGAAGGTAATATGCCGGTCATCAACGCAGGCGGGTTTAAAAAGACCGGAGGTACGAATGATGACGGAACTCCCGAATATGCCGGGCATAAAGAAGCAATTTTGATTGAAAACATGGAATACACCACGGTTACCGGTATTGAAGTAACCAATGACGATGATTTTACGGTAAACTGGCAGTCCGGTGCATCCAACAAGGATGACGAACTTCCAAGGCGGCTCGGTATCCATGTAACAGTGGATGAACGTGCAGAAGATACATATAAGGGGCTGGATGACCGTTCTTATAAAGGCGTTGTGATTGATGGCTGCTATGTCCATGATGTAGATGGAAATGAAAACAGAGGCGTAAATAAGGTAGACGGCGGTATTGGAATTGAGGTTATTTTCAGTTCCAAAGCAGGGGTTTATCCATATTTTGACGGTGTAACCATTCAAAATAACCGGATTGAGAAATGTGACCGTACCGGAATAAAAGGAATCCGTATCTCGGATTTAGATAATTTCCGGCACAATGATCCGAATAAAGGCGATTACGATCCAAACAATGATGCGGATAATAACGGAGGCAATGACGGTTCCCGCAGCAACAATATCCGTTACAAAGACCAGGTGCAGAGAAATTATAAGGTGCTGAATAATGACGTATCTGATATCGGAGGAGACGGAATTCTGGTATGCGAGACAAAAGGAGCGATTGTAGAAAATAATTTACTCCACAATCATACCATGCGTGCCAACCCGGGAGCTAATGCCGGTATATGGTCCTGGAATGCCTTTGATACCGTGTTCCGGTATAATGAAAGCTACGGGGGCCCGTCTTATAACCAGGATGGATGTTCATATGACAGTGATTACCTGAGCGCAGGAACTATTTTTGAATATAATTACAGCCATGATACTCCTATGGGATTTATGCTGCTGATGGGCGGCAATGACACGGATGTAGTCCGTTATAACCTAAGCCAGAATGACGGCATGGTATGGAGGCATATTGCGGCAGGCAGCAGCACGCCAAGTTATGTCTATAACAATGTATTTTATTATAACGGAGATAACTGGAAGTGGTCTTTGGGATCCCCCAATTCCGTAGCATCTAACTGGAATTTCTACAATAATATTTTCTACAACACCAGTACCACAAGTAATGGTGAGTGGGGAAATGTGGACTGGTCTAAGGCAGGAGTTGCAGGCAACCTGGTCTATAATGCAACCGGCACCTATTCTGATAAAGAAATTGCAGGTGCAATCCATGGCGATCCGGGATTTGTAAATCCGGGTGGCGGAGCGGACAGGGCGGATGGAAATAAGGATAATATCTGGTCATCACTGGAAGCTTATCAGATTCAGGACAGCTCAGCCGCTATGGGCGCTGGTACCTATGTAAATGTAGTGCCTCAGACAAAACAGTCCAATGCAGGGCAGTGGGATTACACATCTGACCGTAATGCAACAAAGGACTTCTACGGAAATCCGCTTTATAACGGGGTACCGGACATTGGTATCCACGAATCAACAGAGAAAAGCAGCCGTGATTTCACGATAGAGAAAAATGCAGTGTACCGTGTAATGAATACAGATCAGATGTCTTATCTGGAGTTAAGTGCATCGGAACTGGCATTGAATAAAGAGCAAAACAATAACCAGGGATTTACATTTGTGGGGGTAAAAGATGGCGTCAAGATCCGTATATGGGATTCTGAGGCAAACAGCTATCAATATCTGTCGGTGGCAGACGATACATTTGGCTTATCTGAAACCAACCAGACCGTATGGCAGACAGAAGACCTGCACAATGGGCTGTTCCGCCTTCATGCAGGAAACCATTACCTGTCTCTGGCAGAGGGAAAAGTCACAGTAGAAGCTATGGCGGATACAAAAGCACAGCAGTGGTATTTGAAACTGGAAGAGCATTCTTCATCTTTTAATACCGGAGGCGGTGAAATCGAAGGATTTTCGCCGGATCAGGCATATGATGAAGCAAAAGGGCAGTCCGGTTATTATGGTGATGTAGAACAGGTCAGCGGCACCGTTGCAGGAGCAGAAGATGTCTATAATACCGCACTTACCGGAACGGAGTTTGGCTATAAAATCTATGCAAAACAGGGTGAATACAACGTAAAACTTAATTTTGCAGAGTTAGAAAATGTAAAAGACAGAACTTTTGATATTCTGGTAAACGGCGAACCTTATGAGGTATATACCATCACAGATGCCAGCGCAGTCAAAGAAATAGGCTCGGTATATCCGGTGGACGGTATCATTGATATCCGGCTGGCGGGTGCTTATAACGGGGACGGAACCTTAACCGATGCGATCTTAAACGGTATATCCCTGGAAAGAAACGCAATGTCAGATGTAAATATGCGCCTGAACTGCGGAGGCGGGGAGTATGACGGACTCTACGCAGATTCCCGGTTCCCTGACGGCGGCAGCGGATATTACGGGGAAAATACACAGACAGTGTCAGGCACAAAGCTTCCGAATCCCGATGCAGGAATGGGTACGGTTCTTAAATCTGCAAGGACAGGTGAGGACTTTGGATACAAATTTAAAGCCCAGCCCGGTAATTACAGGGTAAAATTATACTTTAATGAAGTAAATGACGAAGAACATATCTTTGATGTATCTGTTAACGGAAAGACGATCAAAGAAAACTTTAATATCAAAGAAGAGGCAGGCGGTAAAGAAAAAGCTGTGGATATAACTGCCTATACCGAATCCCAGAACGGACTGATAGATATTCATTTCACAGCAAAAAATGGATCTTTGGCGATGGTGAATGCCATTGTGGCTGAGCCATATGCGGGAATCGAAGGAGACAATCTGGCGGTAGGAAAAACAGTGAGTGCCAGTTCTGAAAAAGGCTCCAATACGGCAGATAAAGCCATTGACGGAAACCAGTCCACGCGCTGGTCGGCACAGGACAATACGGATCAGTGGTATCAGGTTGACCTTGGAAAGAACTACATGATTAACAATGTGGCAGTAGACTGGACGCCTGGTGCATATGCCACCAAATACCGTGTGGAAATATCAGAAGATGGTGTGGATTTCACTACGGCGGCATCTGTAAATGCGGCATTGCCTGGATTAAATGTGACAGCGCTGGATTCCGAAGTTGCACGTTATATCCGAATTACAGGGGAAGAGAAAAACGATTCCTGGGGAATTTCCATGACAGAACTTGGCATATATGGCACAGAAGTGCGCGGGAATGCCGGGGTAACGGTAGCCACAAATCACGCAGAAGGAACCGAAAATACTTATAATCTGAACATTGGTGCACAAAATATCTATAAACGTTACAAGACTATGACGGTTAAGATGACCTATGACAGCCAGAAGGCGGAGTATGTAAAATCTAAGACAGATTTAAATACAGCGTCCCTGGTACACGTATCCACTTCAGAACCGGACCTTACTGACCCGGGAAGCGCCGTGGTGACATCTGTCTTCAGTGTTAAAAAAGCAGATGGATTCATGGAAGCGGCAGAAATTTTGTCGGCGGAATTTAAAGCATTAAGTCAGGAAAAAACGCCGGTTTATACAGAAATTGCCCTTACCAATGCGGCGGGACATGCAACCAGTCTTCCGGTGAAAAAAGTTTTTATTCCGGATGAGGTAAGCAAGGAGCAGTTAACAGCGTTTATAGCAGATGCAGCCGTGCTTCATGATGAAGCTGTTGTAGGTGATATGCGCGGGCAGTATCCAAAGGAAGCAAAAGATGCATTCCACGAGGCAATCCGGACAGCGCAGGAGACAGCAGATAACCCGGTTGCAGAAGCAGACAGCTATAAAGAAGCTTATCTGGCTCTGGAAGAAGCAGTAACGGTATTTAAAAACAGCGTAGTGGTTGCAAAGTATACCAACTACCACAGAGATTATGAAATTGACACAGAAGCAAACTATTCCGGCGGAACAGCTACAGTGGAGAATCAGGCTTTGAAACTGAGCTTGTCCGGCAGCGGAAAAGTCCATGTGGTAGACCAGGATTCCACACCACTAAAAGAAGGAACCTATTACACCAGATTTTCCGTAAATAAATTATCTGACCAGACCAGGTTCGTAATTAAGCTTACAACAGGAAATGAGATTGTTGTGGGAATAGACGGAAGCAGTAACTGGTTCTGGGAAGATGGGAAAACCTACGGATATTTTAAAGGGTTTAATTTAAGCGTTAATACAGAATATGAATTACAGGTAAATCTGGTGATGACCGGAGCTAATACCTGTACAATAGAACCAATCGTGAACGGGGTTTCTCTTGGAAAATCCGGAAATATTTATCACGACGGCGCAGCAGGCAGGGCAGGATTCTCAACCAGGAATGTGGCTAGAACCTTTAGCGTGAAAGAATTTTATTTTACAAATGCACCAAAACATGTGATTAATGTCACTGCTTCGGGAAAAGGAAGCGTCAGCCAGAACGGCGGGGTGACGGTATTCGAAGAAGCGGACAAGACCTTGTTCTTTACTCCTGAGGAAGGGGAAAGTGTCAAGAAAGTACTGGTTGACGGCGTGGATGTCACAGGTGAGGTTAAAGATAACCGGTATACATTTGCATATATCCGGGGAGACCATACTCTGGATGTAGAATTTACAGGTGATGGCGGTGGAGAAGTGGAAGAAAAGGTTACCTACCACCAGGACTACAACGTAGACGATACGGCAGACTATGCAGGAAATCTGATGGAAAGCAGTGTTGTAGAAGAAGATGGCGTAAAAATCAAGCTGAAAAAGGGCAGTGACAATAACTTCCCAATGGCGGTTGACACAAATGCTCCGGAAATAACAGAAGGAACTTTCTATACCAGGTTTGCTATTGATGAATTGAGTGACCAGAGCCTGTTTGATATTAAGACAGGGGACGGCGGATTCATCCGTATCGGATATGAAGTTGATGCCACCGCGGGCAGGGCAGCATGGTTCTACGATAAGTCCGGCAATAATCCGGGATGGGGAGACTTTAACCAGACGACTCCTCTTACAGCAAATGAAGAACATACGCTAAAAGTTACATTTGCCAAAAACGGAACAGTCAGTTATGACATCACACTTTGGGTGGATGGCATTAATCTGGGAACGAAAACATTGGCATATGCACAGACCCCGGGAAGGTTTGGGTTTGGTGCCAGAAGAACAGGCAAGACCTATACAATCAAAGAAGTTTATTATACCACGGAAGAGGAATATAAGATTGATGTAACATCAGGGGAACACGGTTCTGCAAGCCAGGAAGGTGATGTGACTGTATTCGGGCTGAGCAGTAAGACTATTTTCTTCACACCGGATACCGGATATGTAATAGATAAAGTACTGGTAGACGGTACGGAGGCAGCAGTTACGGATTCCAGATACACATTTACCGATATTACGGGTAATCATTCCCTTGCAGTATCGTTTAAAGAGGCAGAAGCACCTGTTGTTGATAAGTCAGCTTTGCAGAGCCTGTATGATGAGAATACCGGCAAAAATGCAGAAGACTATACGGCAGACAGCTGGGCGGCTTTTGATACCGCAATGAAAGAGGCAAAAGCAATCTTAGACAGTGAGACAGCAGACCAGGCGGCAGTAGACGCAGCCAAAGAAATGCTGGAAACTGCAGTCAGCGGATTAGAGGAAGTAAAGCCACAGCCTGTGGATAAAACAGAATTACAGGGGCTATATGATAACAATACCGGTAAAAAAGCGGAAGATTATACCCCGGAAAGCTGGAAGGCTTTTGACACGGCTATGAAATCAGCAAAAGAGGTACTGGACAGCGAGACAGCAGACCAGGCGGCAGTAGATGCAGCAAAGGCAACACTGGAAACTGCGATTAAAGGGCTGGTTCCGGCTGAAATCCCGGATCCTGTGGATAAAACAGAATTACAGGCACTCTATGACCAGAATGCAGATAAAGCAGCAGAAGATTATACGATAGACAGCTTTGCTGTATTTGATGCGGCAATGAAAGCAGCTAAGTCAGTGCTTGACAGTGAAACTGCCACACAGGATGAAGTGAATCAGGCATTGCAGACCTTAAGAGATGCAGTGTCACAGCTAAAAGAGGCAGACTCAGAAGATATCAAAGAAGCACTCAGGTTACTCCATGAGGCAAATGCCACAAGAGTAGAAGAGCTGTATACGCCGGAATCCTGGAAAGTCTTTGCAGATGCCATGGATGAAGCGAAACGCGTACTGGATGATCCGGAAGCAGTACAGGAACAGGTGGATCAGGCAAAAGATGCATTACAGCGGGCAATTGACGGACTGGTTATAAAAGATCCGGTTCCGGAAGTAAACAAAACAGCCCTTAAAAACCTGTATGATGCAAATACCGGAAAAGACCAGTCAAAATACACACAGGACAGCTGGACAGCATTTGCAGAAGCCATGAATCAGGCAGAAGCAGTGTTAAATGACAGTGAAGCATTGCAGGAACAGGTTGATGCAGCTTATGCAGATTTAGAAAAGGCGGCAGCAGGGCTTACCAAAATTCCGGCACCCGTAATAAAAGTAACAGGAGTAAGCCTGGATAAGACAGCCGTAAACTTTACCAGGGCGGGAGAAACTGCACAGTTACGGGCACAGGTTGCTCCTGTGGATGCGGCTAACAGGAATGTAAGCTGGAAATCCACCAATACGAAGGCGGTAACCGTTGACAGGAACGGATTGGTAAAAGCAGTGGCAAATGGAACTGCGGAGATAATCGTTACTACGGAGGACGGCGGAAAAACAGCTGTTTGTAAAGTAACAGTGCGTATTCCTGAGCCGGTTGTGAAAGTAACCGGAGTGAAACTGGCACAGAAAAATGCAGTTTTATCGGCAAAAGGAGCCTCAGTTAAATTAAAAGCCACCGTATTGCCGGAAAATGCATCCGATAAGGCTGTAACCTGGAAATCAAAGAATGAAAAAGTTGCAACCGTTGATGCAAAGGGAAAAGTAACGGCAGTCGGCAACGGAACTACAACAATTACCGTTACCACAAAAGATGGTAAAAAGACAGCAAAATGTACAATCAAAGTAAGTATTGTGAAGAAACCGGCAAAAGTAACCGGAACCAAGGTAAGCAAGACCACTAAGACAACCTTAACCCTGTCCTGGAATAAGGTGAAGGGTGCAGAATCTTATAAAGTATATGTTTACAGATCTGATAAAAAGTGGAAAGACTTTGTAACCACAAAGAAAACAGGCATTACTTTAAAAGGTTTAACCACAGGTACGAAATACAAAGTGAAGGTTGCGGCAGTAAATAAAGGTGGCAGAGGAGCTTATTCCACAGGTGCTTCTGCAGCAACAAGACCGGCAGCCACCCGATTAAACACAATTAAGAAGCATGGTTCCGGCGGCGTAAAACTTACTTATCAAAAAGTCAGCGGTGCAAGATACGACGTTTACATGAAGACTGGTAAAGGAAGCTATCGTAAAGTAACGTCTGCCTCGAAGACAGGAGCAGTAGTAAAAGGTCTGGAAAAAGGCAAAACTTATCGTTTTAAAGTACGTACTTATATCAGGACCAATGGAAAGAATTACTACGGAAGTTATTCCAACGTGCTGAAGTATACGGCTAAGTAAACCAAGCAATAAGTAAACCAAGTTATAGTAAAGTAGTATGGAAGGCGCGCCTTGGCGGATTGGTCAGGCGCGTATTCCTTGCTGAAGGAAATATCCTAATATCAGCAATTTCTGATAATGTATCAAGAAATCAAACTTTTGTGCATAGTTCAGATGAAAGGTACATGATAGAATAGATTTACAAAGTGAAAGGGAGGAAACAAATAATGAAGAAAAAAATAATCAGCGCAATGCTTTGTGCATCCATGGTTGCAGGCATCCTGGCAGGATGCGGCGGATCAGCAGGCAGCAATACCACAGAGGCTTCTAAAACAGAAGGGACACAGGCAGCTGCAACAGAAGCGGATGCCACAGGGGCAGACACAACGGAAGCAAAAGGGGATACCGCTGCAGCAGATGACACAGAGAAGGCAGCTGCCAATACAGAACTGAGCGGAACTTTAGTAGTTGCACTCTGGGACAATGTTTCCATGCAGCTGTTCGAGGATCTGGATCTGGCTGGCAGATTCCAGGAAGTATATCCTGACGCCAATATTGAATTTGAAAAGCTGAAAGATGATTCCGAATACTGGAATGCTATGAAAATGCGTGCATCAGCAAATCAGCTTCCCGATATTATGTACAATAAGACATTTACACTGTCCAGATTTAAAGATTATTTAGTAGACCTTTCCGATACAGAGGCTAATAAAAATAATAATATTGCAGAAGGCTATGCAGTAGATGGCAAAGTGCTGGGGCTTCCTGAAAAAATGACTGCTGAATACGTATATTACTGGAAGGATATGTTCAAAGAAGCAGGCGTAGAAGTTCCTACTACCTGGTCGGAACTGGAAGAGGTGTCTAAGAAACTTCAGGATCATTTTGGGGCAGATAATGGTGACTTCATGGCAATTGCAATGGGCGGCAAGGATGAATGGCCAACTTATCCATTTACAGAATTTATGCCGGCACTGGAAAGCGGAAACGGCCAGAACTGGAATGCAATGGCTTCCCAGGACGAGCCATTTTCAGAAGGAACGGATTTCTACAAAGCATATACAAAGATTAACAGTTTATTTACTTCCGGCGTATTTGGAAAAGATCCGGTAGGTATCGGTAATGACCAGGCAACTGCATTATTTGCACAGAAACAGGCGGCTATGGTGGCGTCCGGAGGATGGGCACTTACCAGCATCGCTGAAGGAGCTGACAGCACAGACGAGCTGGGCACTTTCTATCTGCCAACCAGAGATAAGGCTGAGGACCCATTCAGAGCAATTACACAGGGTGACAACTTTATGTCAATTACCACACATGCTAAGAATCCGGAGCTGGCAAAAGCATTCGTAGAATTTTACTTCAGTGATGCATGGTATCCGGAATACATCAAAGCTCAGGCTGATGACAACACCATGAAGACCGTTCAGAAGGACAAAGATCCGATTCTTGCCCAGGCTGATGAGTTACAGCCGGATAAAGAACTGGTTATGTATGACGGCGGCGGTGATGACTTTACAGCACTGGTAGCTGAGACAACCTTTGATTATAAGAAATTAGGAGCTGAAATGCTGGTGAGCGGATTTGATCTTCCGTCCGCATTAAATGACCTGAATACAAAATGGAAAGCAGCAAGAGAAAAATTAAGCATTAAATAAGTAGATAATGGGCTGCCTCAGCACAACTGTTGCAACAGTCTGTAAGGGGGCAGCATTTTTTATGCAGATAAAAGTGTGAAAACACTTTTTTAGAGGAGAAATGGAGGGATTTCATGAATAGTTTAACAAAAAAAAGAAATCGGTTTATCATTCTGAGCCTGTTAGTTCCCGTAGTATTACTGATAGCATTCGTGGTTTTTCCCGCAGTGGATTTATTTCGCATGAGTTTTACAAATTGGGACGGTTACTCAGCAAACAGCAATTTTATTGGAATTGAAAATTACATATCTATGTTTAAGAATAAAGACCTGTGGCTGTCACTTCGCAACAATGGTATTTACTTTGCGGTGCATCTGCTTATGATACCTGTGGAAATGGCAATTGCGGTCATCCTGACTTCGAAATTAAGGGCGGCAAAGGCTTATAAGACAATCGTGTTCCTTCCATATATAATTAATGGTGTAGCAATCGCATATGCGTTTTCTTACTTCTTTTCACCGGTGAACGGAGCATTTGATTCTATATTGGAAGTGCTGCATCTGGGCGGGCTGAGCCAAAACTGGTTATCAGATCCGAAGATTGTAAACTTTGTACTGGCATTTGTTTCACTGTGGAAATTCAGTGGATACCATATTGTGTTATTTATAGCCGCATTGCAGTCCGTGCCGAAAGACATTGTAGAGGCGGCAAATGTAGACGGTGCAAATGCATTCCAGATCTTCCGTTACATCCAGGTTCCGTCCATATCCCTGGTACTGGACTTTATCTTATTTGACAATATCAGAGGTGCATTACAGGTATTCGATATCCCGTTTGTAATGACACAGGGCGGTCCGGGATATGCTTCTTCTACTTTTACACTGTATACCATTAAGACGGCATTTACCTTTAATAACTTTGGGCTGGCATCTACTATGGCGGTTGCAATTATGATTTTAATTGTAATTATCTATGTAGTCCAAAACAGAGTGCTCCATATCGGCAAACCAAAGCCGGAAAAAGTACTGAGAATCAGAAGAAAGGGAGGAAAATAATATGACATCAGGCAAATCTAAAAAAATCATGACCCAGTGTGCAAAACAGCTGATCTGTATCGGTATGGTCATTATTGTAGTGCTCCCCATTATCCTGACGCTGTTTGCGGCATTGAAGACAAGGGGGGATATGATTAAGACTTCCCCGCTTCTCCTGCCGGCACTGGACAAAATAACCTTTGAAAACTTTCAACGGGTTTTAAGCGATAAATATTTATTAGTAGGATTTAAGAATACCTTCTTAATAGCATTTATCAGTATCATCTTCAATATTATGTTAGGATCTGTAACTGCTTTTATTTTGGAACGTTTTGAATTCCGTTTCAAAAAAGTTGTGTTTGCACTTTTTTTCCTTGGTATGCTGATTCCTACCTTTGTAACAGAAATTGCAAGATTTAAGATCATTCAGGGAATCGGGGCTTATAATACCCTGGGAGCGCCAATCATCATTTATGTGGCGTCAGATCTGATGCAGCTTTATATTTACCGGCAGTTTATATCCAAAATATCGGTTTCCCTGGATGAGAGCGCACTACTGGACGGATGCGGGTACTTCGGACTGTTTGGAAGAATTATCTTCCCGCTGCTGGCACCGGCTACTGCAACGGTAGTTATAATCAAGGCAATAACCATTATTAATGACATGTACATTCCCTATTTATATATGCCAAAGAACTCACTCAGAACCCTTACCACATTCCTTATGAATTTTGCCAATGCGCAGCAGGGGTCGTGGCAGCGGCTGGCAGCAGGTATTATCATTGTTATGATACCTACGATTATCATCTATATTTTCTTCCAGAAATATATATTGGAAGGAGTTTCTGCTGGAGCAGTTAAGGAGTAAAAAGGTATCTGAGATTAGCAAATGCCCTCTGGAAAATTACCCGGATATTATTGTAGGACTTATCATTCCATGTTATAATAAAAACAATGAATTGTGGTCATAAATCGCATCGGAGTAATCACAGACAGAGGGGATTTTCTATGGACAAAGATGATAGAAAAGCATTAAGTATGCAGAGTTTCGTATTTGACTCTTTATTGAATAATATGAATGCTGTATTGTATGTTAGCGATATTGAAACAGATGAGATAATATTTATGAGTAAAAACATGCAGGAGATTTTTGGCGTGGAGGATCCCGAAGGAAAAATCTGTTGGCAGGTTTTGCAGAAGGGTATGAACCACAGGTGTTCCTTTTGCCCGATCGGACGTCTGCTGGAGCAGGAAAGTGAAACGCCTTTCTGCGTTTGGGAAGAGGAAAATACGGCTACGGGACGTATTTACGAAAATTATGACAGCCTGATCAGATGGGCGGACGGCAGACTGGTGCATCTGCAGCATTCCGTGGATGTTACCGAGTTTAAGCGTATCACGGAAATCGCAAGTACGGATGAATTGACCGGAATGTATAACAGACGTGCAGGAAAACTGCTTTTGCAGGAGAACCTGAAAAGGCTGCAGGGGACAGAGCGAACCCTGTGCGTCTGCCTGTATGACCTCAACGGATTAAAACAGATTAATGATCTATACGGACATTTTGAAGGTGATAACAGTATTTCCTGCATAGCCCGGGCGGCACTGGATAATTTAACTCCGGCTGATATGGCGTTTAGGCTCAGCGGAGATGAATTTGTAATTGTATTTCCGGATATCACTCTGGACGAGGCAGGCAGACGGATGCGTTCCATTCAGGCAGACCTGAAGGAAATCGTAAAGGAAAAGGTTGTTCCCTATGAGATATCTTTCTGTTTTGGGATCGTTGAAATCTCAGGCAGAGACAATTTTACAGCCTCAAAAGTAATATCCCTTGCGGATGAGGAAATGTACCGTCAGAAAAAGGTGTATCACATCAGGAAGGCGGAAGAGAAATTGAGCAGCAGCCGGAGTGAATATCAGGCGGCGGTGGAGGATTTTGATTTCGACAAAGAGCATCTGTATGATGCGCTGATGAAAAGCACAGATGCTTACATATATGCTGGGAATATGAAAACAGGTACCTTCCGCTATTCACCTGCAATGGTAGAGGAATTCGGACTGCCAGGCCAGGTTATCCCCAATGCAGCAGCCGTCTGGGGGAGCTTTATCCATCCCGATGATAAAATATGCTTCCTGGAGGCAAATCAGGAAATTGCGGATGGAAGAGTAAATACACACGATGTAAGATACCGTGCCAAAAACCGGAATGGGGAATGGATCCGGCTCAGATGCAGGGGTTATCTGATCCGGGATAAATATGATATACCGGAACTGTTTGCCGGATTTATATCTAAGGTGAATGAATAATAGGGTGTAGAACCGTATAGTACGGGACATAAAACAGGAAAGCCGTTCATATGCTGTGAGTAAGAGATGTACAGGCAGGAGATACGGATGAAGGTACTTGTCTTTCTTTCTACATTTATGATTCCCTTTGTTATATTTTATATTGTGGGATATGGACTGCTAATGAAGAAGAATGTTTATGAAACATTTATAAAAGGTGCAGTGGATGGATTCCACACAGTAATCCAGATCATGCCTACGCTGATCGGGCTTATGGTTGCGGTTGGAATATTGCGGGCTTCCGGTTTCCTGGATATGCTGTCCAGTGTGCTTGGCGGGCTTTTGCAAAACGTAGGATTTCCTCCCCAGCTCATGCCGGTGGCGATCGTAAGGATGTTCTCATCCAGCGCGGCGACAGGGCTGGTCCTGGATATTTTCAAGGAATATGGACCGGATTCGGCAATGGGGATTCTTACCTCAATTATGATGAGCTGCACGGAGACCATATTTTATACCATGTCGGTGTATTTTATGACGGCAAAAGTAAAGAAGACCAGGTATACGCTGGCAGGAGCGTTAGTGGCAACACTGGCGGGAATCATTGCAAGTGTTGTATTGGCTGGCAGGATGTAACTGTATAATTAGATAGTGATAAGTATGGTGTGCCGATATATTGGCATGCCTTTCTTTATTTATGGAGATAAAAATAGAATGTCAATCTATATGAAAAATGTAAATAAAATATAATATTCACATTAATTTGTGGAAAATGTGGATACAAAATCAGATAATTCTAAAAAAATGTGGATAACTTTTA
>OATB01000314.1_pt1 | contig 41057 bp, 33 predicted proteins | sample 1494941 | NCBI WGS metagenome assembly OATB01 (sample SAMEA2579931, study PRJEB22360) | human gut metagenome | reverse complement strand
ACTGTTCCGGCCCTGTGCTGCTGCATCCGCTGCTGCCTGTGCGTCTGCTGCTGCTTTCGCCTGAGCATCTGCCTGTGCCTGTGCATCTGCTGCTGCCTGTGCTGCCGCTTCCGCCTGTGCCTGTGCATTTGCTGCTGCCTGTGCTGCCGCTGCCTGATCCGCTGCTTCCTGTGCTTTCGCTGCTGCATCTGCCGCTTCCTGTTCAGCTGCTGCCTGCTGTGCTGCTAAAGCATCTGCTGCTGACTGTGCATCTGCCGCTTCCTGTGCCGCCTGATTTGCTGCTGCCTGTTCCTGAGAATCTAAGTACTCTAACCATGCTTTATCTTGAGCTGCTTGTTCAGCTGCTGCTGCTGCTGCCGCTGCTTCATCAGCTTTTCTTGCTTCTTCTACTGCTGCTAGATAAGCCGCTTCTTCTGCTGCTTTTCTCGCTTCTTCTTCTTCTTTAGATTCTGCCTCAACGAACTTTGTATCACACTCTACATAATCTTTTGCTACGTAGCCAACCACGTCAGAATCTACTGCAACTTTTACCCAGTCACCCAGGTCTTCTTCTACCTGCAGTGTTTCTGCATCTCCAACGAGTGTAACAATATCTGAATCGGTATTTGGATCCTGGCGTACCATTAATGTAGTTGTATTAACAGTTGCAACCTCTTCTCCTACTTCTTTGGCAAGTTCTTCTGCCTGAGCTCCGGTAGCAAAAAATTCTTTGCTTACATAGCCTGTCACAGAACCTGATTTAATTAAATACCAGTCACCTTCCTGGCCAAGAATTTCAGCTGCGGAATTATTATAAAGTTTACCAAGTACTTTTCCGTGATCAGTACTAGCCTCATCTCTGATATTTACGTATGCATCATCATTTACCTGGGCAATAGCCAGTCCATCATATTTGCTTGGCTCTGCCGGGGCAGTGTTTTCAGTTGACTGGCTTGACCCGCTGTTTTCTTCAACCTTGGCCTGTAATCCTGCTAAAGGTACATCAGCGCCAGCTGCCATTGTTAATATTCCGGTACTTCCAAATGTAATAGATGCCGCCATCATACAAGCTGCAATCTTCATCATCCTTTTCTTCATTACTTATCCTCGACCTCCGATATATCTTATCTTTCAATTATTATTTATTACGAAATTATTAAAATTATTACATTGCTATCATAACAAATATTACATGATTTGTCAATGCCGATAATATTTTTTTTAATTCTGTAATGAAATAATGGAAGCCATAAGCTCTGTTTATGCGTATATAAGGTAGTTTTGTACGGAAGTTACAGCATTTGCACCATCAGCCGCCGCTGTAATAATTTGACGTAACATTTTAGTTCGAATATCTCCTGCCGCAAAAATTCCATTCTTATTTGTAACACAATCTTCATTGGCTACAATATAACCATGTTTATCTGTTTCCACAACTCCCTGGAATACCTCAGAATTAGGAAGAATACCAACAGCAATAAAGACGCCGTCCACTTGAATACTATCTTCTTTTTCTGTTTTTATATTTGTTACAGACATGGACTCCACATGATCTTCCCCGTTAATTCGGTCTACCACAGAATCCCAGATAACTTCTACATTGTCACATAGAAACAGCTTCTCCTGTAAAATTTTGGCTGCACGCAGTTCATCCCTTCTGTGTATCAGGTAAACCTTTTCACAGACTCTCGCCAGAAAGATTGCATCCTCTACCGCTACATCACCACCGCCAACCACGGCAACTGTTTTATTCTTAAAAAAAGCACCGTCACAGGTAGCACAATAAGATACCCCCATTCCTGCCAGCTCTTCTTCTCCCGGGACATTCAGTTTGCGGTGTCTGGCACCGGCTGCTAAAATCACTGTTTTACCAACAAATTCACCCTGATCCGTAATAATTTTCCGGTCTGTTTCTTCTATTATAATGTCACTTACTTCCGCAGTAACGAATTCTGCCCCTAAAGCATCTGCATGTTCTCTGAACTTTGTAGCCATGTCGAATCCGTTAATACCTGGCAGTCCCGGATAGTTATCAACCTCGTAGGTATTAATTACCTGCCCGCCGCTAACATAATTTTTTTCAATAATCAGACATTCTAATTTAGCTCTTTCCGCATAGATCGCCGCCGCTAAACCTGCAGGCCCTGAGCCAATGATAATTGTATCGTATTTTTTTCCCATTATATCCAACTCCTTTTTTGTATTTACAGTATTCACCTTAATATTAGTATTATACCGCAGATATATGAATTATGTCACCCTTTACTTATTTTCCGTTAAAAACACTTAAGGCGTTTAATAACAAAGCAAAAATACAGTATTTTCGGTGTATTTTGCGATAATATGATCAATAAAACATTTGACAAATGCTGCATAATCATATACAATAAAATCAGTAACCGTTATCATTATTATAAGGAGGTGAATTATGGCTACTCTAAAATACAGTAAACAACGGGAATCTATTATAGAGTTCTTAGCAACCAGAAAAGACCACCCCACTGCCGACACTGTATATATGAACATCAGGGAGCAATTTCCAAAGATCAGTCTGGGGACGGTATATCGTAACCTTGCCCTGTTATCCGATCTGGGAGAAATCACAAAAATCGTAACGGGAGACGGCGCAGATCGTTTTGACTTTAATACTAACCCACACAATCACTTTGTCTGCACGAAATGCCATAGTGTAATTGATTTAGAAATGGACAATATTGACGAGATTGTAGATGTCGCACAAAAGAATTTTTCCGGCAAAATAGACAGCTATATTACGCATTTTATGGGTGTTTGCCCGGATTGCATTAAAAAATCATAATCTTTCAAAAAAGACTTGACTTCATGTTAGAGTTATGATAAATTAATATCAGTAATCGTTATTGATTTCTAAAATTTAAAAAAACAATATTATAATTCATCGGTCCGGTACTCTAACAGCCGGATCGGTACCAAAATATTTATATAAGAAAAGGAGATTGAAAAATGGCTAAATTTGTATGTAATGTATGTGGTTATGTTCATGAAGGAGATTCCGCACCGGAAGTCTGTCCAATCTGTAAAGCACCTGCAAGCAAGTTCACAAAACAGGAAGAAGGAATGAGCTGGGCTGCTGAACATGTTGTTGGCATCGCACAAGGCGTTTCTGAAGATATCTTAGCAGACTTAAGAGCAAACTTTGAAGGAGAATGTTCTGAAGTAGGTATGTATCTGGCTATGTCCAGAGTTGCTCACAGAGAGGGCTATCCTGAAATCGGCTTATACTGGGAAAAAGCTGCTTTCGAAGAAGCAGAACATGCTGCAAAATTCGCTGAATTACTTGGTGAAGTCGTAACAGACAGCACGAAAAAGAATCTGGAAATGAGAGTTGCTGCTGAAAACGGCGCTACTGCAGGTAAATTCGATCTCGCTAAACGTGCGAAAGCTGCTGATCTGGATGCTATTCATGATACTGTACATGAAATGGCAAAAGACGAAGCTCGTCATGGTAAAGCCTTCAAAGGTTTATTAGAAAGATATTTCGGCTAAGAACAAAAACATTTCACTATACTCTAAATATAAAAGTATGCATTCTTGTTACTAAGGGTGCATACTTTTTTTATATTTTAGTTTTTTTATATTTCAGGCTTTTTTGACACACAGCTGTCAGAGCACTTTTTGAAACGCCTTTAGTTTTGTAAAATTTACTTTAATATCCTTAAATTTTTATAATAACAGATGACAATCCTGGAAAAATAATGCATAATAATGGTAAGCGATAAATTTTAATTTATTTTAAAGGAGAAAACAACCTATGAAAGTACTGTACAAAAATATGGAACAATTATTAAGTGTCATGGATGTGAACAAAGCAGAATATCTTATGGATGAGGAAATTTTACAATTCTGCGGTCCAGAAGAAGACTTTGGTATTAAAGTATCACTTCCTTTAGCAGAACAAATTATTACTGCTCTGTATAAGGATGACAAAGCGGATGTTACGGAGTATACTTATTGTGAAATTGACTCATTTTACGAGGATGATGATGACGACGAAGATGAGGATTATGATGACGACGATTTTGACGAGGAGGATGACGGATACTTTATAGATGAGATTCTGGATTCCATGGAGCAAAGCAAGATTCCAGGATCCCGCAGAATTACTTTTCCAAGGAAATAGAAGAAATAACGATAAACAGAGTAATTTACAGATGTGATCAGACTCTGGTAAGATAGTCACAATAATATGAAATTTTTTCCAAAAAGCTATTGACAAATGACCTGATAAGGAGTATATTAATATCAGTAACAATTACTAATATTAAATAAGGGTTTTAAGAACCCCATAAAATAAAAAGGAGATTGATAAAATGGCTAAATTTGTATGTAATGTATGTGGTTATGTTCATGAAGGAGATTCTGCACCGGAGGTATGTCCAATCTGTAAAGCACCTGCAAGCAAGTTCACAAAACAGGAAGAAGGAATGAGCTGGGCTGCTGAACATGTTGTTGGCATCGCACAAGGCGTTTCTGAAGATATCTTAGCAGACTTAAGAGCAAACTTTGAAGGAGAATGTTCTGAAGTAGGTATGTACCTGGCTATGTCCAGAGTTGCTCACAGAGAGGGCTACCCAGAAATCGGATTATACTGGGAAAAAGCTGCTCATGAAGAAGCAGAACATGCTGCAAAATTTGCTGAGTTACTTGGAGAAGTATTAACAGACAGCACAAAGAAAAACCTGGAAATGAGAGTTGCTGCTGAAAATGGAGCTACTGCAGGTAAATTCGATCTTGCAAAACGTGCAAAAGCTGCTGATCTGGATGCTATCCATGATACTGTACATGAAATGGCAAGAGACGAAGCTCGCCATGGTAAAGCCTTCAAAGGTTTATTAGAAAGATATTTCGGTTAATTAAACCACTTTCCTTTCATATTAAAGCAAGTATATCTGACACCAGGTATACTTGCTTTTTTTATTAGAAGCTCAGGTATATCTCAGCAAAATACTCCGAACCGTAAAAAAATATTTTTTAATAATCTTCAAGAAACTGTTGACAAATACGTATATTTGTAGTATATTAATATCAGTAACAATTACTATTATTAAATATTAATTAGAAGTTAAATACTTCAAACTAAATTATAAAAAGGAGATTTTAAAATGGCTAAATTTGTATGTAATGTATGTGGTTATGTTCATGAAGGAGATTCTGCACCGGAGGTATGTCCAATCTGTAAAGCACCTGCAAGCAAGTTCACAAAACAGGAAGAAGGAATGAGCTGGGCTGCTGAACATGTTGTTGGCATCGCACAAGGCGTTTCTGAAGATATCTTAGCAGACTTAAGAGCAAACTTTGAAGGAGAATGTTCTGAAGTAGGTATGTACCTGGCTATGTCCAGAGTTGCTCACAGAGAGGGCTATCCTGAAATCGGTTTATACTGGGAAAAGGCTGCTTATGAAGAAGCTGAACACGCTTCAAAATTTGCAGAACTGCTTGGTGAAGTTGTAACAGACAGTACGAAGAAAAATCTGGAAATGAGAGTTGCTGCAGAAAATGGGGCTACTGCAGGCAAGTTTGATTTGGCGAAACGCGCGAAAGCCGCTGATCTGGATGCTATCCATGATACTGTACATGAAATGGCAAAAGATGAAGCCCGCCACGGGAAAGCTTTCAAAGGTTTATTAGAAAGATATTTTGGTTAATTATTCCTTCTCTTAAAAGAAGCAGGTATCGGAAATCCGACACCTGCTTCTTTTAATTAACTGCATTTTATTTGCAGCTTTATCCCTTTATCCCTTTGCCGCCGACACCAGCAATCCTGCTTTCCCCAGCGCCGGTCTGAGTACACTGTATAAGATAACTACCAGGAAGGTGGATACAACAGCATTTACAAATGTTGTAGCTGTGCTCCATTTAGCTAAAACAGAAGCCATCTCCTGAGGCTGCCCCAGTATGATCTGTTTATAGAAATAGCCCACAAGGGGATCAAATATTACATTAAAGCCTAGGCCGCATACGGAAGCAATGATGCTCCATTTCATAATGTATCTTTTATCATTGCTTTCACCGATTTTCCCTATATGGTGTGCCACCAAACCGGTTATCAGCCCAATACAGAATTTTAATACGAAAGTCTTGGGCGCTCCGACTATATAAACCGGGTCCATTAAATCCGCAATCGTCATACCTACTGCCCCTGCAAGTCCGCCGTATCCTCCGCCCAGAAGCAATGCGGCCAGTACACAAAATGCATTTCCGATATGGATAGAAGTGGCATCTCCTCCCGGCATAGGTATTTTTATTTGAAAAAATGTAAATGATACGAAACACAATGCCGCTAACAGCGCCGTCTGTGCAAGCTTCATTACTGTCTGGTTTTGATTTTTGTGCTGCATGATATTCCCTCTCCTCTTTTAGAATTTGGAAATATCATAGCACTATACTGGTTATGTTAAAACAGCCAGTTTCGTATTTTTTATCCATGCCAGTTTATTTCTGGTTTGCAGGCTCTACATTTACCATTTTTCCTTTGATTTTTGCATGATCCATTGCAATCAATACTTCTTTTGCGCGGTCTGTGGGAACTTCCACGAAAGTATATTTGTCATACATATCAATACTTCCCACTAATTTGCCTGGCATTCCGGATTCTCCGGCAATGGCTCCCAGAATATCTCCGGGACGTACACCCTGCTTTTTACCGATATTAATGAACAGACGAACCATGCCTTCTTCTGCTCCTGTGTTACCAAAGTCCATACCTTTTTCTTCTTCCATTGCTTCTTCATTTCCCATGGAAAGCTTCAGGAATGCAGCTGCAATGTCCATAGCTGTATAGTCTTCTTCATTCAGGTGATTTTCCAGCATATCGATTACGTCTCTCAGATCTTCATTGTTGATAATCTGATTGACATTTTCCAGAATCTTCTCTACCTTAATTGCAGTAACGTCATCCAGTGACGGAATCGGCTGCGCATAGATCTTTGTTTTACAATATCTCTGAATATCTTTCAGTTTATATACTTCTTTTCCCACAACAAATGAGAAAGCTTTTCCGACTCTACCGGCACGTCCTGTTCTTCCGATACGGTGAACATAAAATTCATCGTCCTGTGGAATATCATAATTGAAGACTGCCTCTACGTCATCTACATCGATTCCTCTGGCTGCAACATCTGTTGCGATGAGAATCTCAGTTTTGCCATTACGGAATCCGTTCATGACACGGTCACGCTGAGTCTGCTTCAGATCTCCGTGAAGTCCTTCAGCAAAATATCCTCTGCCCTGGAGGGCTGTTGTCAACTCATCTACTTTTCTCTTCGTATTACAGAATACAAGGGAACGTTTTGGATTATACATGTCTAAAAGCCTGGACAATACTTCTTCCTTATTTTTCTGTTTTACTTCGTAATAATACTGATCTATATTTTTAACGGTAAGTTCTTTTTTTACTACCTTTATCAGTTCCGCATCTTTTTTCTGATATTGGTTGGTGATATCCATAATTGGTTTTGGCATTGTTGCAGAGAAAAGAACGGTCTGTCTTTCTTCCGGTATCTCTTTTAATACGGTTTCAATATCTTCCCTGAATCCCATATTTAACATTTCATCTGCTTCATCCAGCACAATCGTATGCACCTGATCAAATTTAATTGTTTTTCTTCTCATATGGTCCATTACACGTCCTGGTGTTCCAATAATCAGCTGTACGCCGGTTTTCAGAGAACGTATCTGTTTCACGATATCCTGTCCGCCATAAACAGGAAGTACTTTTATCCCATGCATGAATTTTGACAATTTACGTATTTCTTCCGCCACCTGAATTGCCAATTCTCTGGTAGGACATAAGATGATCCCCTGAAGCTTTTTACTCTTCGGATCAATCTTCTCCAAAAGTGGTATTCCAAATGCCGCTGTCTTACCAGTTCCTGTCTGCGCCTGGCCAATTGCATCTTTTCCTGCCATCAGTACCGGAATTGCTTTTGCCTGGATCGGACTCGCTGCTTCGAACCCCATTTCTGTTACTGCCTTTAGTATCTGGTCGCTAAGACCAAGTTCATCAAATCTAACTGTTTCCATGTATTAGTGTTTCCTTTCTATTTGCCTGTTTCCTCAGGCTGCCTTTATATCTGCACTTCCCACACGTCGCTTCGTGCCATGAAATCGCATAAAGAAAGCCCTGTAACATGACTCTTATGTACAGGGCCTTAACCTCAATATTTTACATTGTTGCTATACTGACACGATATTACGAAACTTATCGTACCATAGTTTCGGTTCCCTTGTCAAGGGTGGAACCATAATTTATCCTTGAAGCTGCAGAAGTTTGCTCTTCAGTTCGCCTTCTAATCTCTGCATTTCAGCCTCTGCTTCCATACGCTTCTGATGTCCTTCTGTCTGGATACGCATTACTTCATCCAACGTAGAAATCAGAGACTCGTTTGTTGTCTTCAATGTCTCGATATCCACGATTCCACGTTCCGACTCTTTTGCGGTTTCTACAGTAGCCATCTTCAGCGTCTGAGCATTTTTCTTCAACAGCTCATTCGTCATATCCGTGACCTCCCTCTGTGCCTTTGCTGCATCTGCCGAATGGGCAACACCCAGAGCCAGAACCATCTGGCTCTTCCACAGTGGTATTGTATTCACGATGGTGGACTGAATTTTCTCAACCATCAGGGTATCATTCCCCTGTACAAGGCGGATCTGGGGAGCCGTCTGTAATGAGATCATTCTGGTTAACTCCAGATCATGAAGTTTCTTTTCGAATCGGTTACAAAGTGAATCCAGATCTTTGGCAGCCTGGGCATCTTCCGGCAACCCGGAATTATTTGCCTTTTGTACTAAAGCTGGAAGTTCCTCAGCACGGATTTTAGCCAGCTTCTTCTTGCCCGCCAGAATATACATGGATAATTCTTTAAAGTAAGATTGATTAAGCCCATACATCTTGTCCAGCACTGCTATGTCTTTTAACATCTGTACCTGATGACTTTCCAGGGCATCGCAGATTCGGTTGATATTTACCTCTGCTTTATCATATTTAGCTTTCATTGCCGTAATTTTATTGCTGCTTTTCTTGAAGAATCCAAGAAATCCTTTTTCCTGTTCTTCCACTTCGAAGCTCTTTAATTCGGTTACAACGCCGGATAGCATCTCCCCTACTTCACCAAGGTCTTTTGTCTTGACATTGTCAAGAGCAGCCTCAGAGAAATCAGCCATCTTTTTCTGCGCTCCTGCACCATACTGCAAAATAGCATTAGAATCGGTCAGATTAATCTGCTCTGCAAAGCTGTTAACCATACTTCTTTCTTCTGGTGAAAGCATGCTTTCATCAAATTCCTGTTTCTTCGGCTCTTCCACCACTGCTTTTACTGTCTGTGCCGCCTGAAGCTGGTTGTCACTCTTTTCTGACTGAAATGGATCCAGCGTTAAGGTCGGCGCCGGAGCCGATGCAAAGTCTTTGAATTCGTCACTCATGTCTTAATCCTCTTTTCTGTAAAATTTAGATTCCCTCAAGCCCCTGAACCCCCTGAGATATCAGATACTGCCGGTGTCCATGGGCGCTAATTATATCAGAGCCTGTCAGAAATCAATTTAAAACACGCTCTAGAACTTTAATTTTATTTCATCATTATTTTCCGGATCCAGTTGCTTTTTTGCAGTGTTCTCCCTTGCCTTCTTAAAATCCTGGCCTGTCAGGCCTTCCTGTGCAAACATTGTCTGAAGAACAGAAATGTCGGAAGAGATGTCCCAGGATGTATCCTGGAAGAATCCGTCTAAAAGCTTCTCAAATGCCATGTTAATCGTATCCAGTGTATCCTCGATTTCCCGCTTGGATGTCAGAATATTTTCACCCTGTACCGGCTGCCTGTCCAATTCTTCATATGCATCCAGCAGTTTAACGGTTGTGGGCAGATAATACTCCATGAATTTGCGGAGATCCGGAATATGCTCCGGATGCTGTTCCACCCGTTCAAATATTTTGGTGGTAATCACTTCCATTCTGGAAATTTTCTCAGATACCTCTACTCCGGGGATTGCATCGTTGCTCTTTTTTATTTTATCCAGATAGCTCTGTCCCTCTTCGACTACTTTGCGTACATCTTCCGGTACTGAACCATCTTCCATTTTGGCTTTCTGTTCTTTTTTGACTGCCTCTGCATTTTGTATTCTGCTGCGCTCTTCCCGCTGGCGGATTTCCATCTGGTGCTGAGCCTCCATGTATTGATTATATACCTGGTCTGTAATCATGAGGCAGCTCTCCTGAGCATCAATGTGGCCCTGGCAGAACATATTTTTACGAATCATTTCCCTCAGATCTTTTACGGTGTAATTAACTGGCTTTCCTACAGCATCTGCCAGTTCTTTCACAGAACAGTATTCCCGTCCCCGAAGCTGGCGCACATAGAGCTTAAACCGCTTTAACCTGCCAAGAATCTTGCTTCCACGCCATGCCATAATAATGCTGGCTAGTAAGAAGGGGAAAATCACCCCTATTGCAATAGCAGCTCCGCCTTCTAATCCTCCGGAAATCATACTTACCAATGCAATAATAAAGGTTGCCAGACCAAGGCTCCCCGCCAGAATATAGCCCACGATAGTGAGTGAATATCCGGCACCTTTCATCCCGCTGTTACGGGATATCAGTTCATTTTTAACCCCTTTTGCCGGAACATCGTGGAAATTACTTCTTTGCCTGTCCCTGTTCCTGTTTTTCCTGGAATCCCAGGGATTCTGCGGCTCCGAATAGGGATGTCCAAAATTTCCGATATTCCCCATATTGCCGCGATTGAACCTCTGATTCGCCTGATTCAGGCTCTGATTCACATTATCTATCGCACTGTTTACTGAATTTCTGATTGAATCATTCAATTGTCTAAAATTCTGCGAATCAATCGCAGACTGCACTGTATTCTTTATTTGGTCGCCCAGATTCGACCAGTCCTGGTTACCCATGATATCCTCCTGCCTTATCAATAAAAACAATATTTTTCCTGATTTGCTTAAGATAAATTATAAATGATAATCCATAAAAAAACAATCTATTTCCTTTAATAGTACTTGATTTTAGAAGCATAGCAGATATTTTTGACCTATATATTAGAAAATCCTTAATTTTTTAAGAAATTTACCAAAATAGGGTTGCTTTTTTCTTTTCCAGGGTATAATATATCCATAACACAACGTAGTTTTCATTACTACATATCGAAATATCATTCCCAGCAAATACTATATTGATAACATATAATCTTGAGGAGGTAATATTATGAATCAAACAGCAACTATACCCCAGAGAAAGTTCCGGTTAAAAGACCCCGGCAGCGCCATTACACATTTTATAGGTATGGTGATGGCAATTTTTGCTGCTATGCCCCTGTTAATTAAGACTGCGGTGATGCAGCCCGATCGGACACATATCGTATCCCTGTCTATATTTATTATCAGTATGATTATGCTTTATGCAGCCAGTGCCACTTATCATTCCCTGGACCTGACCGAGCGTACTAACCGCATACTGCGGAAATTAGACCATTGCATGATATTTATACTAATCGCAGGTACTTATACTCCAATCTGCATGATCGTTTTAAACGGTTCCACAGGCAATCTGTTATGTACTATCGTGTGGAGTATCGCAATTGTAGGCATTATCATTAAAATGTGCTGGATCACCTGTCCAAAATGGTTTTCTTCCATAATTTATATTGGAATGGGCTGGGTATGCGTACTTGCATTTACCCAGATTGTCAAAGCACTTCCGGCTGCCGGCTTTGGATGGCTGCTTGCCGGCGGTATTATTTATACCGTAGGTGGTATCATATACGCCCTCAAACTTCCTATTTTTGACTCCAGGCATAAAAACTTCGGATCACATGAAATATTCCACTTATTCGTTATGGGCGGAAGCATCTGCCATTTCATTCTTATGTACGTCTATGTGGCTGGAATGGCAATTTAATTAAGTACAGCGATGGCTGTTCCCGGATACTGCAGAGAGTTCCGGGGGCAGCTTTTTTTAGTACAAACAAAGGGCTCACAGCGGGCTAATTATGTGCTAAACATGCTCCGGTGTATGTCCGTTATAAGAACGATTCATAAGCTTCAGCTTGTCCTTCTTCTGAAGCTTCTTTATCTCATATTCTCTTTTCATTGCTTCCTGTCTCGTTGCAAATGTCTCACAGTAGGCTAACACTACCGGCCGCCTCCCTTTCGTATACTTGGCACCTTTCCCGCTGTTATGGTCATCAATCCTTTTTTCCAGATTGTTTGTCCAACCGGTGTAGAAGGTGTCATCACTGCATTTTAATATATACGTATAATTCATTTTACTTCATCCTTTATGTCTATGTAAAGCGCACATACAAGAACCTCATACATGCGCTTATTATAAAAAGCAATCGACGAAAAAGTACTTCACCCATATCAAATACGACAGTTTGCATTTGGAATTGTAACGCCAAGTAAGAAAAATTCGATTGCGTATCCGCAGGTGTAACTTTATTCGGTACAGCAGTGTTCTTATCCGCTGTACTAATATAGTATACTCTCTTCTCCTCAAAATGTGCAAGGATTTTAAAAGGCCTTAAATTTTCTTTATTTGAAAATTTAAGGCCTCTGTTATCTATCATTATCCCACTGTTTGTTTTTCGTTTGTAAACCGCCTTTTATTCCAGATACAGGAAAGGATCTACCGGTGTACCATCTTTTTTCATCTCAAAGAAGAGGTTGCTTCCTTCTTCACAGTAATATTTAGTAGGTTCGCTTACATAACCTATGATGGAACCTGTCTCCACTACATCACCTACTGCTACCGGAACTTCTTTTAACTGTCCGTAAACTAATTCATAGTTATTACCGATATTCATGGTAATGGTTGTCCCTGTTTCCTCATTTACGTCAATGGACTTTACAATACCCTTTGCTGCTGCAAGGACTTGTCCATTCACTTCACTGCCGATAATCAGTGCCGGATTATATTTGTATACATTTAAGGTTTTAAAGTATACGGTAGAATCCATACTGTAGTCGATTAAAACTGTTCCGGCTACCGGCCAGGTCAATGTGCTGTTATCTCCAAAATCAACGGTAGGTTCTATTTTCGCCTGAATATTTGTAGAATTTGCATCTACGCTGTCTTCTGACTCTTTTGCTGTATTTGCATCAGCGCTTGTTTTTGCTTCGTTATCTGCCAAGTATGCCGGATCCACGTCCATATCATTTGCTAATGTAGGTTTTGAAGCATCTGATTCTGTCTGATTTTTCGAATCACCGGATGTGGCATTTTTATTACCGTTTTCTTTTGTGTTACCCTCTGACTGAGCTGCTGCTTTATCTGTTGTAATCGGATCCGATGGTTCGGGATCTTTTGGTTCTTCATTTAAATCTACCAGATTCTGTTCTTCTTCTTTTGCGTTTTGTGACAGTTCCATTGTATAATAGGAAGCTGCTGCTACTCCTCCCACCAGGCACAGACTCAATGCCACAATGGTTCCTTTTTTCTTAAAAAACTTTACAACATCTTTTTTCTGCATATTCTTCACCTCGTACTATTGATCAATTATGTTCAACAATAGCATTGCCAGTTTATGAAAGAATATACAATGTTTGAAAAATCGATTTAAGAATTTACGGCATTGGATTCTGTCTCTGTACTGATTTGTTTTTCATTTATTTCTATGGTTACATTTTTAAAATAATATTGCAAAATATCATCATACGCTGTACCGGATTCAGCCATTCTTTCTGCTCCGTATTGGCTCATTCCCACACCATGCCCCAATCCTTTTGTAGTGATCCGTATTCCTTTATCCACCTGCTCCATTGTAAAACAGCTGGAATTCAGATTTAGGAATTTTCGGAATTCCTCTCCGGGAATTTCGGTGTCACCAATCCGGATTTTTGTAATATACCCTGCCTCGTCATTGCTTTCAATCTCCATATTATCCCAGAGATTGTTTTTATTTAACTCATTTCCCGTTTGTTCATTACCAGCTGCACCCGGCTGTGTCTGTGACTCTGAATCACCTTCGGTCTGCACCTGGGTTTTGGCAGCACCTTCTGTCTCCGGCGGAGATTCAGATATACCTTCTGTCTGTCCCTGGGTTTCTGCAGTACCTTTTGTCTGCGCCTGTGACGTTTCAGCGGACGCCTGTGTTTCTTTTGCTGATTTTGGTTCTGCTGCCTCGGTTAAAATTTCTGTTTCCACACCCGACAGGTCTGTGGATAACGTATCTGCGCCCTGATCTGCATACCAGGCGGTGGAGACATTGTCCCTTCCATCCGCTTTTACATTTAAGGCTGTTTCCTGCTGGTTATCCTCATCTATTCTGCTGCTGTTATCATTTCCCTGAGATTCTGCAGGCTGATCTGGTGGAACATCTGTGGAAACTTCAGTTCCTTGCGGATAATACGCTTTCATATCCGGATACTGCTCTTTGCATATCCGTAATATTTCATCCGGATCATACACTTCCGCGTGGAGATAGCGTTCTGCCTCTACATCCTGAGCGCTCTGTACCGATACCAGATAAGGATAGTCCTGGCTTCCCAGAACATCATTTCCATTTCTAGTCCTTCCGGCGCTTATGGCATGATAGGATGCCAGGATCAGACTTCCGTCATAGGTGAGAACCTGTCCGCTTGTTTCTCTGGATGCCCTGCCGAATTTATCCCGAATACCCAGTTCCTCCATCTGATCAACGGTTAAGTACTTGTCTTTCAAGAGTTCCGTCGGATGGTCCTCCAGCATTTTACATAAATTTGTTCTGGCTACCACCATCTGGGCTTTAATTGCTTCTGTCTGATAAGCGGATGGAATCTGCAAGGCTGTAACGCCCATTACATAGTCTTCAAAATTAACTTCACGTACTTTCCCGTCTACTTCTACCGAAATAAAGGAATGGTCTTCTCCTCTGTCCAAATAGGTTTGTCTTATTTTACCGGACATAAGAACCGTAATAACATAAGGCAATAAGAGTACCAGTAAAATTAATGCTAGAATATTTTTTATTTTTTCCTTCATGGCGCACCTTCCTTGTCTTATGTATATTACCGGATTTCTATATTATGCATAAATCAGGGAATTATTTTCATTATTCGTTCCATATTCCACTTATAACCATGTTCTGTGCAACTTATCAAAAATGAACAAACAAAAAGCCCGGCATACTTATCTTATTGCAGGTAATCCGACCATCTGCCGGATTGCCCGCATTAAAATTAAATATACCAGGCTTTTCATATCAATATATAGCTATTTGATGAAAAGCTTTTTCTACTCGATCACTCAATTACTACTTTATCCAAATGCCAGATCTCATCCACATACTGCTGGATTGTTCTGTCTGATGTGAACTTACCGCTGCTTGCCACATTCAGAATTGCCATTTTAGCCCACCGCGCTTCATCCCGGTACGCTTCTTCCACTTTCTGCTGTGCCCGTGCATAGGACTTAAAGTCTGCCAGGATAAAGTAGGTGTCTGCCCTGTCACTGCTGTTGGTATTTAACAGGGAGTTGTAGATTTCACGGAAACGTTCCGGATCATCCTTTGCATATTCCCCGTTGATTAACTGCATCAGTACCCGGCGGATATCCTGGTCGTTGTTAAAGTAATCCATTGGGTGGTAACCGCCGTTATTCTCAAAGTTAATAACTTCATCGGCGCTAAGCCCGAAGATAAATGCGTTCTCTTCCCCAACTTCTTCTACGATCTCAACATTTGCACCGTCCATCGTACCAAGGGTCGGTGCTCCGTTTAACATAAATTTCATGTTACCGGTACCGGATGCTTCTTTACTTGCCGTAGAAATCTGCTCTGATACATCCGATGCTGCAAATATCCATTCCGCATTTGATACACGGTAGTCTTCAATAAATACTACTTTCAGCTTTCCTTTAATGGATCTGTCGTTGTTGACAACATCAGCCACTGCATTGATCAGCTTAATAGTAAGCTTTGCACGGCGGTATCCTGCTGCTGCCTTTGCACCAAAGATAAATGTTCTCGGATAGAAATCCATTTCGGGATGATCTTTAATCGTATTGTATAAATACATCACATGCAGAATGTTCATCAGCTGGCGCTTGTATTCATGAAGTCTCTTTACCTGTACATCATAGATGGAACGCGGATCAATTTCCACGCCGTTGTGCTCTAAAATATATTTGGCAAGACGTACCTTATTCTGGTATTTGATATTCATGAATTCCTGCTGCGCTTTTTTGTCCTCTGCATAGATCTTTAATTTTGAGATCTGAGGCAGATCTGTAATCCACTCGTTACCAATATGGGCTGTTACCCAATTAGCCAGCAGCGGATTCGCATGCAGAAGGAATCTCCTCTGGGTAATACCATTGGTTTTATTGTTGAATTTTTCAGGCATCATTTCATAGAAATCCCTTAACTCCTGCTTCTTCAGGATCTCGGTATGAAGCTGTGCCACACCATTTACAGAGTAACCTGCTACGATAGCAAGATGTGCCATCTTCACCTGTCCGTCATGTATGATCGCCATCTTGTTGACCTTATTCTGGTCTCCCGGATATTTTCTGCCAACCTCAATGAGGAATCTGCGGTTAATTTCTTCGATGATCTGGTAAATACGGGGAAGCAGCCTGGAAAACAGCTCAATCGGCCATTTTTCCAGAGCTTCCGCCATAATGGTATGGTTCGTGTATGCACAGGTCTTCGTTGTCACTTCCCATGCTTCATCCCATTCCAAGTTTTCTTCGTCCACCAGGATACGCATCAACTCCGCTACTGCTACTGTAGGATGGGTATCATTCAGCTGGAATGTAACTTTTTCGTAGAATTTCCTCATATCGGAATGTTTTTTCTTATATTTCTCAATTGCTGCCTGTACGCTGGCGGAAATAAAGAAGTACTGCTGTTTTAAACGAAGCTCTTTACCTGCATAGTGATTGTCATTTGGATAAAGGACTTCAACAATGTTCCGCGCCAGGTTTTCCTGCTCTACCGCTTTCTGATAGTCTCCTTTATCAAAGGAATCCAGCTGGAAATCGTTAATAGCTTCCGCATCCCAGACACGCAGGGTATTCACAATGCGGTTGTCATATCCCACAATGGGAATATCGAAAGGAATGGCACGCACAGACTGGCAGCCTTCCTGGATGAAACGGTTTCTTCTGGTCGCTTCATCATATACCACACGTACATATCCGCCAAATTTAACTTCTTTGGCGTATTCCGGACGGCGCAGTTCAAAAGGATTGCCGTCCTTCAGCCAGTTGTCCGGTACTTCTATCTGAAAACCATTTTCTATTTTCTGTTTAAACATGCCGTAACGGTAACGGATACCGCAGCCATAGGAAGAATATCCAAGAGTTGCAAGTGAATCCAGGAAACATGCTGCAAGACGTCCCAGGCCTCCATTTCCCAGCGCCGCATCCGGCTCTTCATCCTCGATTACATTCAGATCAAATCCAATTTCCTCTAATGCTGCTTTCACATCATTATACTCTGTAAGATTGATCAGATTATTACCCAGGGCACGCCCCATCAGGAACTCCATAGACATATAGTACACCGTCTTCGGGTCATCTATTTCGTACTGTTTCTGGGTTGCCAGCCAGTTATCAATAATTGTATCTTTAATCGTATAGGATACCGCCTGAAATACCTGCTGCTTCGTCGCTTCCTCAATCGTCTTACGATATAAGGTTTTTACATTTGCCTTAACATCATTAATAAATGCTTCCTTGTCAAATTTTTTACTCATGAACCATCCTCCTGTTTTCTGGTATATTACACCTTCTCCACGCCCATGGTTACTGTCTCCCCGTTGATGTTCCATTCCTTTACATAGCCGTTTGCAGAGCCTGTCACAATATCATCAGCCAGAACTTCTGACTTAATCTCTTCTCTGTGCTCTTCTAATATTTTTTCAATCTTCTGATTGTCTTTTGCATAAACCACGACTCTGTCTGTCACTTCAAAGCCCGCTTCTTTTCTCATGGTCTGTACCTTACTGATCAGTTCTCTGACAAATCCTTCTTCTATCAGCTCCGGTGTGAGGTTTGTATCCAGTACAACGGTAATCTCGTTATCCTGTTCCGACACATATCCTTCCATCTGCGCTGTCTCAATCAGCAGATCCTCCTCTAATAATACAACCTCTGTTCCGTTTATGTCAAGCTTTATGGAACCGTTTCCGTTCAATTCATCCATGGCAGCATTTCCATCTAACTGGGGAAGTGCCTGGCGGATTCCTCCCAGAAGTTTACCATATTTTGGTCCCACCGTCTTAAGCTGGGGCTTAAAGCTATAGGAAGTAAAGTTTCTCACATCATCTGTGAAGGTTACTTTTTTGGTATTTAATTCCTCTCTTATGATATCCACAAAGAACTCCGGTAATTCAAAAGGAGCTTTTACAAACATATTCCCAATTGGCTGTCTGTTCTTGATATTCGCTGTATTTCTGCATGCGCGTCCCATAACAACAATTTTCAGGACTTCGTCCATATTTGCTTCCAGATCTTTGTCGATCTGTGCCTTATCTGCTGCCGGGAAGTCGCACAGATGGATACTTTGGGGTGCTGTCTTGTCAATATTGCATACCAGATTCTGATAGATATCCTCTGTCATAAACGGAATCATAGGTGCTGCAGCCTTGCATACGTTTACAAGAGCCGTGTACAATGTCATATATGCATTGATTTTATCTTGCTCCATGCCCTTCGCCCAGAAACGCTCACGGCTTCTGCGGACATACCAGTTACTCATGTCATCTACAAATTCCTGTAATGCTCTTGCTGATTCCGGGATTTTGTAATTGCCAAGGTTCTCATCTACAGTCTGAACCAGAGTATTCATTTTAGACAACAGCCATTTGTCCATAACCGGAAGCTTATCATATTCTAAACTATATTTTGTAGCGTCAAATTCATCTATATTTGCATAAAGGACGAAAAATGCATAGGTATTCCAAAGAGTACCCATAAATTTACGCTGTCCTTCCGTTACTGCTTTTCCATGGAAACGGTTTGGCAGCCAGGGAGCGCTGTTCACATAGAAATACCAGCGGATCGCATCTGCTCCGTATGTGGAAAGAGCATCGAAGGGGTCTACTGCATTTCCTTTTGACTTACTCATCTTCTGTCCGTTCTCATCCTGAACATGTCCCAGTACAATTACATTCTTATACGGCGCCTCATTAAAGATCAGTGTGGAAATCGCCAGGAGGGAATAAAACCATCCACGGGTCTGGTCTACTGCTTCTGAAATAAAGTTTGCCGGGAATTGCTGTTTGAATAATTCCTGGTTTTCAAAAGGATAATGGTGCTGTGCAAATGGCATTGCCCCGGAATCAAACCAGCAGTCAATTACTTCAGGCACACGGTGCATTTCTTTTCCACAATGAGGACATTTGATGGTTACTGCATCTATAAATGGGCGGTGAAGTTCGATATTCTCCGGACAGTTATCCGACATTTCTTTTAATTCGGCAATGCTTCCGATAGAGTGCATATGTCCGCATTCACATTCCCAGACATTCAGCGGTGTTCCCCAATAACGGTTACGGCTGATTCCCCAGTCCTGTACGTTTTCCAGCCAGTCTCCGAAACGTCCTTTTCCGATACTTTCCGGTATCCAGTTGATGGTATTGTTATTTCTGATCAGGTCCTCTTTTACAGCTGTCATCTTGATGAACCAGGATTCACGTGCATAATAGATCAGAGGGGTGTCACATCTCCAGCAGTGAGGATAGCTGTGCTCAAACTGCGGTGCAGAGAATAAAAGGCCTCTGGACTTTAAATCTTCCAATACAAGGGGATCTGCCTTTTTGCAGAACGTGCCTGCCCATGGAGTCTCTTCTGTCATCTCACCCTTGCTGTCTACCAGTTGAAGGAATGGCAGATCATATCTTCTTCCTACCTGCGAGTCATCTTCACCAAATGCAGGAGCGATATGAACTACTCCGGTTCCATCTGTTAAAGTAACATAGTCAGCACAGGTTACAAAGTAAGCCTTTTTCGCCGGTGTGGTAAATGGGAATAATGGCTCATATTCTTTATATTCCAGATCTGTTCCTACATAAGTCTCCTGTACCTCGTAGTTGTCTTCGCCCAGTACTTTATCACAAAGTGCCTGTGCCAGATAATAAACCGTTCCATCTTCTTTCATGGATACTTTGACATAAGTCTCCTTTGGATTTACACAAAGTGCCACATTTGATGGAAGGGTCCACGGAGTAGTTGTCCATGCCAGAATATATGCTTCTTCGCCTTTTACTTTAAATTTGGCAATAGCTGAACGTTCTTTTACATCCTTATATCCCTGGGCAACTTCATGGCTGGACAGAGGGGTTCCGCATCTTGGGCAGTAAGGTACGATTTTGTATCCTTTATATAACAGTTCTTTGTCCCAGATCTGCTTTAATGCCCACCATTCTGATTCAATAAAGTTGTTGTCATAAGTTACATAGGGATGTTCCATATCTGCCCAGAATCCAACGGTTGCGGAAAAGTCTTCCCACATGCCCTTGTATTTCCAGACGCTGTCTTTACAGTATTTGATAAATGGTTCCAGACCATATTCTTCGATCTGTTCTTTTCCGTCCAGACCCAGCATTTTTTCCACTTCCAGCTCAACAGGCAGGCCATGGGTATCCCAACCGGCTTTACGGGGAACCATCTTCCCTTTCATCGTCTGGTATCTTGGAATCATATCTTTGATTACACGGGTTAAAACATGGCCGATATGAGGCTTGCCGTTTGCGGTTGGCGGTCCGTCATAGAATGTGTAGGGCTCACATCCCTCACGGTTATCAATACTTTTTTCAAAAATTTGGTTGTCTTCCCAGAACTTCTCTGTCTTCTTCTCCCGGTCAACAAAATTAAGATTCGTTGAAACTTTGTCGTACATGAATATATTCCTCCTTAAATTTAATACGCCAGAGCGTGTTTTAAAATTGCTTTCTGGACAGCTATACGTAACACTTAGTGAAAGATTCGTTTCAAATGAAAGGTACATAGCGAGCTATGTAACCTGAATTTGCTGCGAATATATGTGCAAAAAAGCTCCCATCCCTGTAAAAGGACGAGAGCTATACACTTCGTTAACCACCTGTTACTACATACTTACATACGCGTTCCTGTTAACGGTGGAAAACCGTCAGCACCTACTGTTATTCAGCCTGAAACTCTGAAGTGATATTCTATCTGTCCTACTCTTACCGGTCTTCCATCACCACCGGCTCGCTGAAAATTTCGTACCGGACACTTTCCGGCATTACAGATGTACTGTCTTCGTCATCGTCTTTTCCATATATTGCTAATTTGTAACTTGTCAGTGAGCAAAGCTGCTGAACTGCTACGTTAATTTTCATTATATGTATCACGGAATGAAAAGTCAAGGAGAAATAAATTTTTAAGATCTGCCTGCTTTCTCTAAGTTTATGCTTTATTTATTTGCATTTTTCCCTATAATCCTATATAATTTGTTATAAACAAATAAATCGTTAAAAGAGGTATTATAGAATGGGTAGATTTTTTAGTATGGACAATAAGTTCTTTACTTTTATGTCCAGGGTAGCAGACTTAATGATGTTAAACGTTGTATTTCTGATATGCTGTATTCCGGTTGTTACCATCGGAGCTTCCTGTACAGCTATGTATTACGTCACACTGAAGATGGCGCGTAATGAGGAATCTTATATTATTAAAAGTTTCTTCAAATCTTTTAAGGAAAACTTCAAGCAGAGTACCATTATCTGGATGATTATGCTGATAGCCGGCATTATCCTGCTGATGGATTTCAGAATTACCGGACAGATGAAATCAACGCTGACAACTGTTATGCGTTATGGCCTTATGGTTGTTGCGGTTGTGTATGCATTTGTATTATCTTACATATTCCCGATTTTATCCAAATTTGTGAATTCTATTAAAAATACTTTCAAGAATTCGCTGTTTATGTCCATCCGACATCTTCCATATACATTTTTAATTTTGATTGTTGCCATTGTTCCTGCCGGAGCTACTCTGATGATCCCAATTGTGTTTGCCTATGGTTTGATCGTATGGATCCTGATTGGCTTTGCATTAATAGCATTTATTAATTCCTATCTTTTTGCAAAGATTTTTGACCATTATATCCCGGATGAAGAGAATGAGGAAAGTTCTTCCACCGAGATTCCGGAAATCATGGAACCCTCAGCTTTTAAGAACTTATCTCCTACAACTGGTTCTTCCAAGGAAAAATCAGAATAGATGAATTATATGATTAAAACAGCCAGTCCGTTTTTTATGCGGACTGGCTGTTTTTTTGCTGTCTGATTGCTGTCTGGCTGCTGTCTGGTTGATTCCGGCTGCTGGCTGGCTGATTCTGGCTGTTGGCTGATTCTGGCTGCTGTTTATTTTCCGTCTATCCCGGATTCAGCAATCGGAAATATTAAGACCGCTTTAAACAGATCCCCATCTACACTGATGCGGAATTCACCGCCCTGCATTTCCGTCAGGGACCGAGCAATTGATAAACCCAGTCCGCTGCCTTCCGTACTTCTGGATTTATCCCCCTGTATAAAACGCTCTGTCAGTTCTTCCGCCTCCATATTAAGCAAATACTCGGATATATTTTTAATGGAAAACACCATCTTTCCATTTTCAGTACGAATTGCGGCATATACCCGGGTTCCGGGCATGGCATATTTTACTATATTATTATAGAGGTTTTCTATGACACGCCAGATACGTGCATTATCTGCCCGAATGATAATGGGGTGATCCGGAACACTTGTGATCAGTTCCAGCCCCCTTTCCTTAAACTGGTCGGAAAATTCCCCTGCTGTCTGCAGGATAAGTTCTTTAAAATTAATGTTTATATATTCTAAAAGAATGTTTCCCGAACTTATTCTGGATGCTTCCAGCAGATCTTCCGTCAGGTATTTCAGCCTTTGGGACTTCTGATCCAGCACTTCTAAATAGTCCTTTGCTTTTTGGTCTGAGAGATCCAGTCTTTTTAGCAGATCGACGTAATTGATAATCGATGTCAGGGGGGTTTTGATATCATGGGATACATTTGTTATTAAATCGGTCTTTTGCCTTTCATTCTTTGTGTTTTCCTCTATAATAGACTCCAGGCTCTTGCTCATTTTATTAACGGAATCAGCCAGCCTTCTATTGGATGGCAAAAATTTAGAGGCATCTATTTTGTAATCAAAATCTCCCTTTAAAATGTACTCCATCCCGGTTGAGATTTCATCCTGCTGTACCGTCATCTTCACCAGATTTAGTCCGATGAGCAAGGCCACAATGATTGTCAAAGGCAGCCCCCATACACCCAGGACGGTTATGGATATAATCCCCAGCATAATCACAGACAAACATGCGATATACCAGACTAGAATTCTTACTGCCACTTTCCGCTTATATATCATCCGGTACAACTCCTGCCACATATTCCAGATAAAACTGTATTTCAGCAGCACGCCTCCCTTTACTCTGCGCACCATACTGCCATACCACACCACGAACATTCCATTTGCAAAGCCTGCAAGAGAAAATAATACTCCTGCGATTCCAGGAAAAATCCCAAGGTTCTGATAGCTCAAATGAGCCAGATGTACACCAAAAACTATTACCATAACACTTATAAGCGTCAGCATCTCTATTGGAAAACGGTCTATTTTCATCATACCGAACTCCTCTTTATCGTATCCCGAGATATAGGTATAATATCCGATGGATGAAAGCCAGATGAACATAAAAATACCGCATACAACCGCAGCAGCCCGGCTCCATGGCATCCAGTTCTCATATCGTTCCTTCATATTATAAAATTCATCCTGAACAGGAAATGACGTATCAACACCTATTACGATACGGCTGTCAATACAGTTGGGTGAGATTCCTCTGCCCAGATTACTGTATATATTTTTTTTGAATTTAAGATTGGCGTCGTACTCCAGATTTTTATAATCCAACACTACGTAGGTTCCCAGATTCAGTATCTGCTCTTCCGACAATTGGGTGTTCCCGCAGATCTTCTTATTATTTTTATCCTCAACAATGTATTTCAGATTGGTATTTTTACCATTAAATTCTACTTTTAAAGTATTATAATGCCAGACATCTTCCCAGATCCCCGCTATAGCTATTTTCAGCTGGAGATAGAGCTTGTCTCTGTCTTTTCCTGTCTTACTTGCATACTCACCGATATCTTTATAGCCAATGGGGGAATATGCTTCTTCCATATTCAGTTCAAGCCCCTGCTGTGCCCATTGCAGCAGATCATGCAGCCGGTAAGTCAGACCGCCTTTGCTTGTACCAGAGATATTTTTATGCTGGGCGTAATCTTCTATATCAACAATTCTATCCGGATCATAGAATCCGTCTGTCTCAAATTTATTACTGCCCTCCAGAAATTCATGCAGCTGTCCGATTTTTTCTTCTACCTGTGCCTCATATTTGGCTGTAGCCGGATATGGCTTTCCAAATGCATTTTGAAAATCTTCTAACGAAGTCATCATGCTGAGACTAATCATAAAAGAACAGATGATAATAATCAGCGACATATATTCCACAGTCATCGTTATAATCTTTCTTGCAGCCCGAAACTCCGTCCCTTTACATTTTAATTCCTGTTCGTTATTCATCATCTGCTATACTCTCTACTTTATAGCCAATCCCCCAAACTACTTTTAGATACCGGGGGCTCTTCGGGTTAATTTCAATCTTTTCTCTGATGTGCCTGATATGTACTGCCACCGTATTATCGGCACCAATCGCCGCCTCGTTCCAGATCTGTTCATAGATCTGGTCTATGGAAAATACCTTGCCTTTATTCTTCACCAGCAGAAGCAGAACATTATATTCTATGGGGGTCAGCTTCACAATGACTCCATCTACCGTGACTTCCTTTTCCTCATCGTTTATCACAAGGCCGCCCGTCCTGTAGATCACCGTAATATCCCCTTTTACATAATTACCCAGCTTCGTGTACCGCCTGAGCTGTGACTTAACCCTTGCCACAAGTTCTAATGGATTAAACGGCTTAGTCAGATAGTCATCAGCCCCATTATTAAGCCCCATTATTTTATCCGTATCTTCCGATTTTGCAGACAGGATAATAATCGGTACCCCGCTGGTCTTTCTGATTTCTTTTGTTAATGTGATTCCATCCAGATTTGGCATCATTATATCTGCAATAACCAGATGAATTTCAACCAATTTTAAAGTCTGCAGGGCATACTCCCCATCCAGTGCTTTATAGACTTCATATCCTTCCTGGTTTAAATATATTTCAACAGCATCCATGATCTCCTTATCATCATCGCAAACAAGTATATTAAACATGCTAACTCCCTATTCTTTCTGGTCCAGAACGTCAAAAAATGCCGGCACCAAAACGTATACTCCAGTTTTTTAAAATTGCCGGCTTATCCATTGGAAAATATCCCGGTAAACCTGTATTTTGTCCAGCTCATTCAAAATCTCATGACGGTCTTGTGGGTAAAGTATGCAGGACACTTCCTTCATCCCTGTCTGTCTAAATGTCTCAGCAACTTTTTGAACACCCCTGCCCTGATCTCCCACAGGATCATCCTCACCTGATACAAACAGGACAGGCATCTCCCTGGGCATGCGGTCTAAATATTCCTCAAAAGTTAATTTATACAGACCATGAAACAGATTGTGGTAAGCATTCAGTGTAAATAAAAACTGGCACCTTTCTTCCGCAATATAAGCATCGACTACTTTTTCGTCACGGCAAAGCCAGTCCCTGTCCGTCCTTGCAGGTTTATAATTCCTGTTGTACCCGCCAAACGCCATTGCATCTACAAGCCTGCTTCTATACATCCAGCCATGCCTTTTAGCCATCATGGATGTGAGAACAATACCTGCCTTTACAGCAAATCTCGGTTTATATCCGGTTCCCATAATAATCGTACCTGCCAGTCCCTCCCCGTGACAACAGATATACTGCCTGGTCAAAAATGATCCCATGCTGTGCCCCAGAATAAAATAGGGTATTCCAGTGTTTTCTTTTTCCGTCATACGCCTCAGTTTATGCATATCACGGATAAGTGTACGGTTCCCGTTCTCTTTCGCAAAATAACCATAATATTCCTTTGACTTAATGGAATCTCCGTGCCCAAGATGATCATTTCCTACCACCAGAACTCCTCTGTCTGCCATATAACCTGCGAATTCATCGTACCTTTCTATGAACTCAACCATTCCATGTGCAATCTGAAGTACTGCAAGAACCTCTCCATCCGGTATCCATTTCACTGCATGAATCTTAGTTTCCTGATCATCCGACAAATAATAAAAATGCTCTTTTGATGACATTCTGTCCACCCCATCTCTTTGAATTATACAATTTATAACTTTTCAGACTCAAAATAGCACAATAAAAGAGTTTTTCCTATAACTAAAACACATTCTTCCATTTCCATACAATAAGCCCATGATATAATATATTATAGCATAGATTAAACAAAAAAAATTTTAAGAATTACGAAAGATCATTTTTTTGACTGTCCTATTTGCCTTTTCTATGGTATACTTAATATAGTCAATAAACTAAAACGGAGGATAATATGATAACAGGAAGCAAGGAATTAATCCGCGATATTAACAGCCATCTTGTTCTGGAATCCATTGTAAACAACGGTCCCATATCAAGGGCGGATCTGGCTAAGTCACTGGGGCTTACAAAAGCCACTATTTCAGCGATTGTCCAGGTTCTGATTGATGAGTACCTGATTGTTGAAATCGGCAGTGCCAAGACGGACAAAGGACGAAAGCCAATCCTTCTGGATCTTAACCAGTCAGGCGGACACGTCATTTCACTGGATGTAAGTGTGGATTACATCACAGTACTCACCTCTGACCTGAAGGGAACCCATTGCTTTGTAAAACAATATAAAAATAAAGGATGCATCGATCAGGAAATTCTTCCAGTCCTGATCCCGATCATTGAAAAGACCATAGAGGGCCTGCCTCCTGCTGTTCATGGTGTCATTGGTATCAGTATCGGCATCCACGGAGTTGTTCATAACAATCGGGTGATGTTCACCCCTTACTATTCCATAAAAGAGGATCACTTCTCGGATGCCTTATCCGAACATTTCGGTGTGCCGGTCTTTATGGATAACGAAGCTAATCTTTCCGTCCTGGGTGAACGCACTTTTTACTTTGATTATCCGAATATTATTAACCTGAGCGTGCATTCTGGTATTGGTATGGGGATTCTGATAGATGACCAGCTCTATACGGGCTATAACGGTTATGCCGGCGAATTCGGGCATACAATTATAGTTCCTGACGGACGCCCCTGCCCCTGCGGCAACCACGGGTGCTTTGAACAATACGCTTCCGAGCGGGCACTCCTGATGGATTACGCAAAACGCAAAGGTATGGAAGAGGTATCCATCGACACACTGATCCGGGCTTACCAGGCAGAAGACCGTGACGCCCTGGAGGTTATTGGACAATTTGTAAAATATATGGCAATCGGAATTAATAACATCCTCAATACCTTTAATCCGAACCTGATTATTATCAACAGTTCCTTTACCATGTATATCCCGGATATTACAAAACAAATCCAGGATTCCCTCTGTAACCGCATGGATAAATATTGTACCATCCTGCCATCCGGTCTGCAGGATACGGCTATTCTGCTGGGCGGTGCCTGTGTGGTAATCAAAAACTTCCTTGGCATAGAAAAAATGGTTTTAAAACCATAAGAAAGGGATTGTCGGAAAAGGAGCTTTTGCTACCTCGTGGGCTCTCTACCCAACACGTCAGACGGGCGCAAGCTGGCCTTAGACCAACGAATTATGAACCCTCTGCTTTTCGACGACCCAGGCAGCAAGGTAAACGCCTGTGTAAATAACATTCTCTCCATTCGGCAGGAAAGCGCGGAAATCAAGGGGGCGAAGCGATTACGACGCGCTGCTGGCCAAGAAAAAGGAGCGGTATGAGGAATTTAAGACCTCCCGGAAAAAGATAATTGAGTACCAGACAACAAGCAGAACGTGGACAGAATCCTGGGGATTGAACAAGAACAGGCTATGCAGGAAAAACAGAAAGATAATGAACGCTGACGACGCAAAACGCCCATGCCAGGTTACGGTGTGGGCGTTCTTTTTTTGCCCGGAACGGGCAACGTGGGACGGGAGAAATCCCCGTCCTCTCTTTGCGCGTATGTGAAAAAAACAGCGACCAACGGGAGCGATAAGCCGTGCCGACAGGCACGTTCGCACAAGAGCGCCAGCGGCTTTTGCCGGGGCTTGGGGGGGACACCAACCAGCGGTTAAGAATATCCGAAAGGATATTCTTAACCATTGCTGGTCGATGAGTGAGAAACCCGATGCGGTTCAGCATCCTCCACCATCACCCGCAGCACAAACCATCCTTTTTCATGGGAAAAGCTGCACATACCGTGGTGCTGTGCCGCAAATGCAAGGATGGAGCGTGTGCCTGTGCCGTGGTGCTCCCGCTGGGCGATGGGGACGCCCTCGCTGTCAAAATAAACCGTGCCATCAAAGCGGTTGCGAATGTCCAGTGCAATTTTTCCATCCACACAGCGAGAACGCAGGATGATTTTCTTTTTCTTCTGTTCCACGCTTGCTCTGATTGCGTTTTCCATGCCGTTGGACAGAACCACCGCAAGCTGTAAGGCCTCCACACGCAGCGCTGCTGGAAAGTCAACCTCGATATCACAGTCAATATGCTTGTTCTGCGCATCGGTCTGATAAAAAAGAATGGCAGCATTCAAAATGCTGTTCTCGCAAAAGCGCACAGGGCGAATATCTTCCAAAGCAGCATCCATAGAGGTCAATGCAGTCCTCAGCCCCTGCATATCGCCGCTTTCCGAAAGGGTCATCAGTGTTCGGAGCTGATGTCTGAGATCGTGGCGAAACCGTGTCAACACTTCCTCGTTTTCCCGCATAATGCTGAGGTTATCCGCCGTGGCCTGCGCCTGTACGGTCAGCAAGCGGTTGTCCTGCTCCGCCCGTTGCCGTTCCTGATACTGCCGGTAGTCCAGCGTGACACAACGAAAGATGGTATAAACGGCCGCCGCCGCCATAAACCTCGCCGCAAGCTCCCGAAGTCCAATCCAAGCGGGGTTCAGCGTGAGCAAAAAGACGGTGCCGTATATCATGGCCGGAACCAGCCACAGCACATTCCAGTAGTAGCCCTCACTCGCCAGCAGTCGGAAGATGGCAACCGGCTTCTGAAACAGGCGGTAAAGCGGATAACAAAGCAGCAGAAAAAGCAGTACCATGAGAAAGCTCTGCGCCGTCAGCAGTGGAATTGTGACCCGGTCACCATAGGTAAGCCCGATAAAAAATGCAGGGACAGAATGTAGGAAAAAGGTGATGGAAACCTGCATGGCAAGGATAAAAAGCCTTGCGTAAAATTCCCTTCGCAGTACCAGACAGTCCACCAAAAACGTAGCCAACGCGCCAAAGGTAATCACCAGCTTATAGGCGGTCAGGCTTACGGCTTGCGGGGCGGCAAAGGCGACCAGCGCCATCCCCAAAAGAAAGACCAGCACATAGCCCCCAAAGAGCCGCCGCTTCTGAGTCTGATTTAATTCAGACCAGTAGGGGCAAAGCCGTATGGACACCCCCACCAATAGAACACAAGGCAACGAGAGCACAAATAAAAACATCATAGTCTACACCCTCCGTTTTCGATGAAGTAGTCCATGTACTGCCGACGAAGCTCCGCCTTGCGACGCTGGGCAAAGGGAACGCCCGCCCCGTTTTTTAGTTCAAATTCCACATGGTTCATGGTGCGGACGTGCGCCATGTTTACCACCGTGTTTCGATGGCATTCCAAAAAACGGTTGTCGGCAAGCAGCACGGAACTGACCTCCCCGATGGACTCCTTCACATTCAGCCTGCGCCCATCAGAAAGATGCAGGCAGGTATCCCGCAGCTGGCAGTCAGCAAAAAGAATGTCCCTCAGTGGAATAGCCGCCACCGTTTTTTCGATATGAATGTTTAGCACCGCATCGTCTGGAACAAGGCGCTCCATACAGGCGGTAAGACCTATCGCAAACTGCTCCCCGTGGTCAGCGAGGGGCTTTGGAATATACCCCAGCGCCTGCACCGAATATCCGGCATAAACGTGTTCCTCGCTGCTGGTCAGAAACATCAGGCAGACGGACTTATCTCTTTCCCGAATGTGCTTGGCTGTTTCCATGCCGGTAAGGACATCCATATAAATATCCAGCACCACGATGTCAAACCTCCCCGGTGCAAATGCGTCTAAAAAGCGTTCTCCGCTTTCATATTCGGAAAGCACTGGCTGTTTGAAATCGGCGTTCTGATGAAAATATTCGCCTATATATGTCCGCACCGCTGCTCGGTCGCTGGTGCAGTCGTCTACAATGGCAATCTGAAGCATAAAAAAAATCCTCCTTCCGCTCAAAGCGAAATCACAAAGTTTTCCTTTTGTCAAAACCATTATACCATAAATTTTGCCCTTTGATATGTAACTCGGTCGGAAAACCTGTAATTCGGTCAAAATCTATTGACAGAGCTGCAAAAAATTCATAATATATAAAAAACCAGACTTCGTAAAAGAGGTCTGGTTTTTTTGATGCCTTTTTAGGCGAATTAGCATTTTACCACTTTGAGAAAGGAGTAGCCCTATGATACACACACTGGCATTTTGCTGTGCTGAAAACGAGAAGCAAGCTTATTTCAATCTGATTTGGGAATGGTGTGCCGCCTGCCATAAGCATCCCGCGCTGTTTCACTTTGCGGATGCAAATAGTGAAATCCCACTTCACTAACATCTTTGGGGAAATAGATGCGAAAAAGCGCCAGCAGGCGGTTAAAGTTGCGAAGGAGCATAGGATTTTATGAAAATAATGAAAATATTACGAATGATGACAGGCGGACTTCTTATCCTGTTTGGTTTTCAAAAGATTATAACCGACTATTCCGAGTTTAGCGTAATCCTTTCGATACTTTTGTGGTGTATCGGCTTGGCAATGATTTTTTCTGCTTTCATGTATGATGAGTGGGCAAAGGAAGAAACAAGTGAAACCGTATCGAATAAGACTGAAATCAAAGCAAAAACCAAAACAGTGCACAACTTAAATGCATCAAAAGGTGTTAATCTTTTTTGGTTTGGACTTGTCGGGTTGCTCGTGCTCGTTGCGGTTATGCAGTCCGCAGGCGTTATTGGAAAACCGTCATCATCAGAACAGGCAATGAGTGAAAAAGAATTTTTGCAGGCGCTATCCAGTGCCAACACCATTGAGATGGAAGGACGGCTTAGAAGCACAGATAATTTTACATACATGAGTGCTGACGGTGTTCGTGTTGGAACCGCAAAGCAGATAGGCTGGTTCGATACAAGTTGGCTCTTTATGAACAAAGGGGAAACGCTCCTCGCCATGAGCTATTCCGATGACAAGCCGGATGAAGAAAAATTTACCGCCTACGCGTACACTGGCAGCGACAGCGGCGTTTTGGGTTATGCACAATCAGATCTTGTGGATTCCCAGGAAATAATTTACTTTTACAATGCCGATGTTGAGCCTGTGGGTTTTGTCAACGTGGAGACTGCATGGGTTGGCTACCGTGACGAATGGACAGTATGTGATATGGACGGCAACTCGGTTTACACCGTGACAGCGGACTATAATGCCTTAAACAGAAAGCTCACCTACACCATTCACAAGCAAAAAGAGAGTGAGGTAAACGTATTGCAGGTGATGGGTCTTCGATTTATGACGGGTGACGCAATCAGTAGCTATTACGATTGATTAAAAGAAGATTAGGAGGATTTCATGATGAAATGTGTATTTTGTAAAGCGCGGTTAGACGAGACTGCGAAAACCTGCCCGAACTGCTCTAAACCCGCATATTTTGGCGTAGAAATTGAGGATTTGCAGTATGAGCGCCTATCCCCATCATTGGCAGAGCAAATTGTTGTGAAGGGGCTGTTTAACGGCGACCTGAAAAAGTTTGTTCAGTGTATTGCCGAGGGCAATGCGTGGACGATCCCCGTCATTGTGGACGAAACCTTCTGCTATACGGATGATGACCGAAATGTTTATTGTGCCAATTTTTCTGACGAATTAGGCCGCCCCTGCGAGAGAGCCGTCCACCTGCTCGACAACAACGAATTTGGAAGTGTAATCGACGGCGTGGATTATAGCAACAATAATTTTGACGATTACGATCCGGACGACGATTCGGACGACGACGATATGTCGACAGATGACATAGCGGGATGTGACGTACATGCTGTTTTGTTGCGCTACCAAATTGGCAAAAATATGAGGTATTTGTTGCTGAATACAGATAGCGTAAAAAACTTACCCGTACAGGCAAAAAAGATTGCAAATGCCACAAAATATAGAGATATCATTCGCAAATGTCTTGCCATCGAAACCGCTCTTACATACATGGGCGGCAAGGTTTTGGCCCGGTTTATCAAAATGCACTATAATTGAAATGGAAGGAGTGCTATTGGCATATGAAAAGAACACCAGCTCTTATCCTCGTCATCTTTTTAGGCGAGTTTGGAATTCTAGCCATTTAGCATTTTAATAAATGCTAAATTCACAAAATAATATTTGGAGGATTTATTCATGGGATTTTTTAATTCTTTTAAGAAAATGGTAGTTAATTATTCAAACATTAAGGTGACGGAGAAGCTCGACTATGACCGTCTGCTTGCTATCATCAAGGACGGCAGCTACCCCCTGCCCGCACCGGAAATTACAGGCAGCGGCATCATGCGCGCCATTCGCTTTAACCCCACCGGCAAATATCAGATTATGGTTGCACTCAGCGGAAAGACGGTGAGTGTCGTTAAGAACTTTTCCGGCGCGGGGGAATTTGTTAAATCAATGGCCAAGGATTCTGTTACAGACGGCTGGTACAGTTTGGCCAACAAAGAAAATCTTGACGGCAACGAAATCGTGGAGTTGATCGGCAAAGAAATTTGCCGCCTGCTGGACGAACAGGGACTGCTGATGAAATAGATACCAGATCATAGCCGGATGAAACGAGATGAAAATAACATTTGACAAAAGGCTGATGGCGAACGAAGCCACCTTCGATATGGCAAGTGGTTCGCTCACATTAGACGGTACAGAGGGAACCTGACAAAGCATAAGAAGCTTTCAAATAACACAATCATAGAGATTGATAACTGTTCTCCGCTTGAAATTGTAAAACTACAGAAAAACCTGATTCGGATTGGGGAAGGGGAAGGGATTGATTTTGTTTATGGAAGCGGAAAAAAGAAGCCGGAAGTCCAGTGGCTTTATGAAGAGCTGGAGGATTATGGAATGCGCTTAATGGATTATAAGGGGTTATTGCCCCCTAAAATAAATAGATCCCAAAAAAGAGATAACCCTTTAGAAGTTCAAGCCTTTGAAAAAGTCTGAATTCCACAGGGTTATCTCTTTCTTAAAAATCAGAGACTAAAAATTGGTATTAACCGACAGCCCCTTTATTCTTTCTGCCAGCCACAGTTTATAATTTAGCTGAAATAATATTACTGAGCCTTGCGAATTCGCTCAGTGTAAGCGCCTCTCCGCGGATCGTGGGAGACACTCCAAGTTCCTCTATTGCCTCTGCAATAGTTTCTTTGGAAATGGATATTTCCGGTGAATTATTTAACCCATTCACCAGCGTTTTTCTTCTTTGGTTAAAGGATGCACGAATGATGCGGAACATCAGCCGCTCATCTACAACATCGATTGGCGGTTCTTTATACGTTGTCAGGCGTATTACCGCACTTCCCACCTTTGGCCGGGGCATAAAGCAGTTGGGCGGTACATTTGCAACAATATACGGCTCTGCATAGTACTGAACGGCAAGTGAAAGTGCTCCATAATCCTTGCTGCCCGGGCCTGACTGCATTCTCTGTGCTACTTCTTTTTGCACCATTACGGTAATGCTGTCGATAGGCACATGGCTTTCGAATAGCCCCATGATAATAGGCGTTGTGATATAGTAGGGAAGATTCGCAACTACTTTCACCGGCCTGCCTCCGTTTCGCTCCATAACAAGCTGCTTAATATCCAGCTTCAGGACATCTTCATTAATTACCGTAATATTATCATACGCAGATAAAGTATCCTCTAAGATCGGAATCAGCGCCTTATCAATCTCTACTGCCGCCACCTCTCTTGCAGCTTCAGCCAGATACTGGGTCATCGTTCCGATGCCCGGTCCGATTTCCAGCACAAAATCATCCTTTGTAATATTGGCTGAACGGATAATTTTATCCAATACATGGCCATCTATTAAGAAGTTCTGTCCAAACTTTTTCTGAAAAGCAAATTCATATTTTTGAATGACCTCTATGGTTTTCTGGGGATTTGAAAGTTTATCCATTTTTATACCTTTTGCATATTACAGGACGGCCTGCAATACTGCCACAATACAAGGTTGAAAGAAGCACTGTGGCTTCCTTTCCATATCTTAATTTTCTTTCAACCTAAACCTGCTGCACGCCGCAGTCGAGTCCGGGGCATACACCAATAGAAAGTGTCAATGGGATTTTCCTTCACACTTTTCTCTTTTTCATCTGATCCGGTACATCTTCAATGCATTTTCACAGGTTTTCTCTTCCACTAATTCTTTTGATACGCCTTTAATGCGCGCTATCTCTTCTATTATATAAGGCAGAAACAGGGATGAATTGCGCTTTCCCCTATTTGGAGCCGGTGCCAGATAGGGGCAGTCCGTTTCTATCAGTATCTGTTCCAGAGGCACATATTCTGCAACCTCTTTCATTACTCTGGCATTTTTAAAGGTAACGACACCCCCGATACCGATATAATATCCCATATTGACATAATCCCTGGCCATTTCCCTGGAATTGGAAAAGCAGTGAATTACGCCTCCTGTGCTCCCTGCATGTTCTGCTTTCATGATGTCTATAGTGTCTTGTGCCGCATCCCTGCTGTGGATAATCACAGGCAGGCCTGCCTTTTTTGATAGTGCAAGCTGCCTGGCAAACCATTCTTTTTGAAGTTCTCTGGACTCCTTGTCCCAATAATAGTCCAGACCAATCTCTCCAACTGCAACGATTTTTTCTTCTCCGCACAGTTGTTCCAGCCAGATCATTCTCTCCTCATTCAAATCGCCTGTATCATCCGGGTGTATTCCCACCGCACCATATATAAAGGGGTAGCTTTTTGTGAGCTTCACTGTCTCTTCCACTCCCCGTATGCTTGCTCCTACATTTACAATATAACCAATTCCATTCTCCTGCATGCTGCCAAGCAGGCTCTCCCTATCCTCATCAAATGCCTCATCGTCATAATGGGCATGACTGTCAAAAATCATATTTTACCTCCACGCATAATGCGGCTTATATTCATTTGTTACATTCTGTTATTTTAGCAGTATATGGGGATGGTTGCAAGCAAAAGAGGTTTTGGCGCCTGAAACTCCCTTGGGGATTTCTCATTCTCCATACATATTTGTCCCCCCAGGCTACATATCTATAATGATAAAGGGAAAAGTGTGGCATGGGTCATATGTCGTTATTTCGCATATCCGTTATCCGCATCAATGGAATTTATCTTAAGGAGGCGCATTCATGCAAACGTATTACAATCTTTCGAAAGAAGAAGTCAGACAACAGATAAACGGCTCTGACCCGTTTCTGACTACCCGCAAAGCAAAGGCAAATCAGGAAAAATACGGCAAAAATATTTTAATCGAAGGTAAAAAGAAAAATCTGCTTCAGATTTTCCTGGAACAGTTTATGGATTTCCTGGTTGTTATCCTGATTGTCTCTGCCGTAATCTCGGGTGTTATGGGGGATATTGAAAGTACAGTAGTAATTTTAGTAGTTATTACGGTCAATGCTATTCTGGGAACCGCCCAGACCATTAAGGCCGAACATTCCCTGGCAAGCCTTAAAACCTTGTCAGCTCCCCTTGCCAAGGTAAAAAGAGACGGAGCTATTGTAGAAATCCCTTCCAAAGAAGTTACCGTTGGTGATTTAGTTTATTTAGATGCGGGAGACAGCATCCCTGCTGACGGGCGCATTATGGAAAATGCCAGTCTGAAGATCAATGAAAGCGCCCTTACCGGAGAGAGTGTCAGCGTGGAAAAGACCGATCACCCTCTGTCCGGTGACCTTGCCATCGGCGACCAGACGAATATGGTATTCTCAGGAAGCTTTGTCACATATGGCAGAGGCAGTTTTCTCGTAACCGCCATCGGAATGGATACTCAGGTGGGCAAGATTGCAAGCCTCTTAAAATCCACTTCGGAAAAAAAGACTCCTCTTCAGGTGAACCTGGATAATTTCGGACAAAAGCTGTCTGCTCTGATTATGGCGATCTGCACGCTGGTTTTCTGCCTGGATATCTGGCATGGAGCCGATATCGGAGATTCATTTTTATTTGCGATTGCACTGGCAGTAGCCGCCATACCCGAAGCACTGAGCTCTATCGTTACCATTGTCCTCTCCTACGGTACACAGAAGATGGCCGCTGAAAATGCTATCATAAGGAAGCTGCAGGCTGTGGAAGGGCTTGGCAGCGTTTCTGTCATATGTTCCGATAAAACAGGAACCCTGACACAAAATAAAATGACCGTAGAGCATTATTATACGAATGGAAGGGATATTCCCGTCTCCGACATGGATCTGGATAATCCCGCCCAGAGTAAACTTATGACCTACAGTGTGTTGTGTAATGATGCATCCGGCTCGGGGGGCAAAGAAATTGGTGATCCCACGGAGACGGCACTCATCCATGCGGGAGAATCTTTTTCGTTTCCGACTGCCGCTGTCCGTAAACGCAGCCCCAGAATCAGTGAGCTTCCTTTTGACAGCAACCGAAAGCTGATGTCCACACTTCACTCGATAGACCGCCATATGGTTATGATTACCAAAGGTGCTGTGGATGTACTGGTAAAGCGCCTCTCCTATATAGAAAAGGACGGACAAATACGCAATATTACCGTGCGGGATACGGCAAAGCTAAAACAGATGAACGAATATTACTCACAGAACGGTCTGCGGGTACTTGCGTTCGCCTATAAGACAGCCGACCGCCCCCAGCCGCTTAAAATGGCTGATGAAAATAACCTTACGTTCCTTGGACTTGTCGCAATGATGGATCCGCCCCGGAAAGAATCGGCTGATGCGGTTGCCCGATGTATCGAAGCGGGAATCACACCCGTTATGATTACAGGTGACCACAAGATTACCGCTTCCGCCATAGCAAAGAGAATCGGCATCTTAACGGATATGTCCCAGGCATGTGAGGGGTCCGATATTGAGAACCTTACAGACGAAGAACTGGAAAAATTTGTGGAAAAAGTCAGGGTTTATGCCAGGGTATCTCCGGAACATAAAATCCGCATTGTGCAGGCATGGCAGAACAAAGATCATATTGTTGCCATGACAGGAGACGGCGTCAACGATGCTCCCGCTCTGAAGCAGGCGGATATCGGCGTGGCAATGGGCATTACCGGAAGCGAGGTAGCCAAAGACGCTGCGTCTATGGTTCTGACGGATGACAATTTTGCCACCATCGTAAAAGCTATTGAGAACGGCAGAAATGTCTACTCCCACATAAAGAACTCCATCAAGTTCCTGCTGTCCGGCAACTTTGGAGCCATACTGGCTGTACTGTATGCATCCCTTTGCAGCCTGCCGGTTCCCTTTGCGCCTGTACATCTGCTGTTCATTAACCTTCTGACTGACAGCCTTCCGGCGATTGCACTGGGTCTGGAGCCCCACAGTACAGAGGTCATGAAACAGCGTCCCCGTCCACGGAATGAATCCATTTTAACCAGGGGATTTCTGCTGGGAATTGGCGTGGAAGGCCTGTCCATCGGGGTTACTACTATGATTGCCTTTGTTCTTGGATACCATGCATCCGGAGCAGGAGTCGGAAGCACAATGGCATTTGCCACCCTCTGTCTTGCCCGTCTGGTTCATGGATTTAACTGCAAATCGGAACGGCCCGTGCTTTTAACAAAAAAATTCTTTAATAATATTTATTTAATTGCTGCATTTGTCATCGGTGTTGCCCTGATTAATGCCGTACTTTTTATACCGGAGCTTCACAGCGTATTTAAAGTTGCCCCCCTTGAACTATCCCAGATACTGACAGTATATGATCTGGCTCTGATCAACCTTCCTGTTGTCCAGCTTATGAAATATGCACGTACACACATGAGAAGAAAGCCGGGCAGGTAATCTGTAAAGGGTAACGGTATGCTTCTTCCATTGGAAATTAGGCTTGTTTAATTATCTTTAAAGGAGTAAAATATAGAAAAACAGACAAGTCTGTGGCATGCAGGAGGTATAGCTATGATTAGCCTTACAAATATTTCCAAGACTTATGGTAACAGTGGGAAGAAAGCTGTCGATTCCCTGAACTGGGACATTGAAGATGGTAAAATTACCGGATTTATCGGACCGAACGGCGCAGGTAAAACAACGACTTTAAAAATGATTACCGGTATTACCAGACCCGATGAGGGCAGCATCACCCTGAACGGGCTGGATATTTCAAAAAATCCCACCGAAGCGAAAAAGCAGTTTGGCTTCGTGTCTGATTCCCCTGATAATTTTCTCAGGCTTAAAGGCATTGAGTATCTGAATTTTATGGCAGATATCTACGAGGTACCATCTCAGACGAGATCATCCCTCATAGACACTTTTGCCAGACGTTTTGATATGGAGGAGGCACTGGGCAGCCGTATTATGGGATATTCACATGGTATGCGGCAGAAAATCATGGTAATGGGTGCCCTGATCCATAATCCGTCAATTTGGATTCTGGATGAACCCTTAACCGGATTGGATCCCAATTCCGCCTTTGTCCTGAAGGAAATGATGCGGGAACATGCATCTACCGGTAAATCGGTCCTTTTTTCTACACATGTACTGGAAGTAGCTGAAAAACTATGTGATCAGGTGGCAATCATTAACAAAGGCAAGCTGTTATTCCTGGGAACGCTTGACCAGTTAAAGACCATCCATCCTGGCGTAGATTCACTGGAAAATATTTTCCTGGAGATTACGAAGAATGCATAAATTTTTAATACTTACAAAAATCCTGATCAAAAGCGGCCTGGGAATGACGCCTGTCACTAAAAATGGCGGAAGTCAAAATAAGAAACGGTCTGCAGGAGGTAATCGACAATTGCTGCTTGTATTAGTACTTGTAGTATGTTTACTTCCCCTTGCCGGTACTTTATTCGCTTTTGGACGGACTTTTTACCATACGTTTGCACAGTTAAATATGCCCGAGACTCCGGTACAGCTGCTTTGCTATGCGGCTTCCTTTACCGTACTTGTATTTGCGCTTCCCTATGTGGTGTCTGTGTTCTTCCTGTCTTCTGACCTGGAAACGCTGCTGCCGCTGCCACTGAAGCCATGGGAAATAATTGGCGCAAAATTTACAGCTGTTCTTATTTATGAATACTTAATTATAGCTCTGTTTATTCTGCCCCCGTTTCTGGGGTATGGAATTGAAGCACAGGGCGGTGTGCTGTTCTGGTTATTTATGGTCCTCATTGTACTGGTGCTTCCCGTCATTCCTTTGATTTATGCATCTCTGATTGCAATTCTAATGATGCGTATTTTCAAAAACGTCAAGAATAAAGAAATGATCAGCACCGTCTGTTCCTTTTTGATGATCATTATTATCTGCGGTGCCAGTATGATGGTAAACCGTACACCGAATGCTGCGGAAATGGCAAATCTGGTACTTGCCAACAAAAATCTACTCAGCAAATTGAATATTATATTTCCTAATCTGACATTTGCAAGTAATGCTCTGGTTCATTCCAGAATAATATCCATGCTGTTATTCCTGTTACTTGCGGCGCTATTCCTGTTACTCTTTTTATTTATTGCGGACAGAATTTACCTTGGCGGAGTAATGGGCATGCAGGAAGTGACCTCCAAGCGCAAGAAAATGTCACAGACAGAGAAAGAAACCTACAGCCGCAGTAAAGGGCCTGTAAAAGCCTATGCCATAAAAGAGTTCAAACTGCTGTTCCGCACACCGGTATATTTTATGAATTGCCTGATGACACCGTTAATTTTCCCGCTGTTAATAGGGATACCTATTATTTTTTCACTGGCCGGATCAAAAGTTGATTTATCACCACTCTTATCCCAGATTAGTGCTACAGCAGGAAGTACCGTTACCGCCGTTTTACTGTTGCTCTCTTTTGCGCTCCCGATTCTGATCGGCGGTTCCTGCATGGTAACCAGCACCTGCATTTCCAGGGAAGGACAGGGATATATTTTTATGAAATATATTCCCATGCCATATCGGGATCAGCTTCGCGCAAAGATTTTAAACGGATTTTTGATCTGTCTGGCAACCACCCTGCCATACACCATCATCTGTACGGTCCTGGGCATGGTTTTCCTGAATGCAAATTTTCTGGTGATTATTTTTTGCCCGGTCATTACAGTGATTACACTGCTTATGATTAATTATGCCGCACTGTGGGCTGATCTAACAAACCCAAAACTTATATGGGAAAGTGAACAGGCCGCCGTGAAGCAGAACTTTTCAGCGACGGTTCTGCTGTTTGCCGTTTGGATCGTTGGTTTCGCAATAGCGGCAGGCGCATTTGCCCTTTATAGTATTCTGGGACTTCCTTCTATATTGATTGCGCTGTTCTTCTGTATTGTGATGGGAATTTTGCTATTTGTGATTCGAAATGAAGTCTATTCTTATGGGGCAAGAAGAATTGACGAATTAGATTAATAAGATTTGATTATTTCAGATATGCGGGGGCCATGGTTTTATAGCGTGGTTCCTGCATTTTATTTGTTGTAGCATTTCTCTATTTCATCTCTTTTTATTGCCGACCACATAAAAACCGTTTGCTGTGGTACTAGAGCGAACGGTTTATAATGTACTATTAAGTGTATTATATTGGGGTTTAGTTGAGTAAGACGCTTTGTATATGATTGGTAGTGTACGGAAAGATGGGGGTGGGAAACTGATATGGACTCCGTCAGCTTGCCGCAGAACTGGTATTTTCTAACCTTTGCGGAGCGCTTTTTGGCGGCACGCGGGCATTCGCTCCGAAATCCTGATGCATTTCGCAGCTCAGTGCCCGCTTACAATCCGATG
>OATB01000312.1_pt1 | contig 41195 bp, 36 predicted proteins | sample 1494941 | NCBI WGS metagenome assembly OATB01 (sample SAMEA2579931, study PRJEB22360) | human gut metagenome | reverse complement strand
TCACTATTGTTACTGTCCGGATGGAGCACTAGGATGTGTTTACAGAAATCTATGAGCATTTAGCGGTACCTTTATTAATCAAACGTACTATTTGTAAGGTTTAATTTAAATACGCCGCAAACCCAATGTTATTCGGGTTTGCGGCGTTCTTCGTGACGCGCTTGAGAGGATTCGAACCTCCGGCTTCGTCCTTAGGAGGGACGCACTCTATCCAGCTGAGTTACAAACGCAATTATAAAATTATCAACCACGAGGCGGTCAAATGCTAAAAACCATACCCCTAAAAGGTTTCGCCATATCCATTTTACTAAAGGGATAAGGATAAAAGTTACTTTATAAATATTACACTTTTTAACTAGAAAAGTCAAGTCAAATTGGACATTTACTTAAAAAAACAGCTATTGCCAGTATTTGCGCAATAGCTGTTCCAAAACACATCAAATTTATTCCGGAAAGTTTAAATGTCCCTGAAGCCAGATAACACCTTTAAATCTTCTGCCCTCTTCTGGAACTCCTAATAAATCTTTTTCATTTATACAAATATCAAATACCATTTCATTACACAGTATTTTCATCTGATAAATTTCTTCCTGACTTAATGTATTTTTCACCTTATTACAGGTTTTTATTTCACCCATGATATGATACTGATCACATTCCATACCATAAGGCATGAAGAAAGTATCAACAATCGTAAATACATCTTCCTGCATAATGCGTCTGGATATCATTGTATAAGTATCTATATCTTCTAAGGTCAGGCTTTCAATTGCATCTTCATCACCATTTCTTGCTGCTGCAATTAAATGATTACGATTTTTTGTAGCCTCTTTATCGGTATCAATCTGCTGTTCACTTTTCTGAATCGGAAGTAAGATCTTTCCCTTTGTGGATAAACCTGAAAATGTAGTACTTATATTTTGACCGCTTAATTTATTCAAATTGGCCTGCATCTTATAATCTGCAGCATTCTGAAGATAAAAAATTAAAGACACTCCTACTCTTACATCCTCACATACACCTGCAAAGGATTCTTTTCCTACATGTTTTTCAATCACCAGATCTTCATCACTGGTAATCCCCGTTCCTCTAAAATATGGAAAATAATATTCTTGATGAAACCCCTGCTCATCCAATTCCCCGCAAACTGTAATGCCTATATCCTGGCCAAAATCTTTTGACATCTCAATAAATGCACCTTCATCTTCTTCTACCACTTGCTTTTTTTCATTATTTTCACAGATGTCTTTCACGATCTGGTCCACTTCTTTTCTTTTCTCCAGGTTGCTAAAACCAATTGCCCTTAAATAACTGTGCACTACATTCACCTCCTTACAAACAATATTTTGTGATCATGCTCTTTAAACTGACTTATCTTTTGTTCTAAATTATTTAATAACACTCATACCACCCATGTATGGACGTAACGCTTCCGGTATTCGGATACTTCCATCTTCATTTAAATTGTTCTCAAGGAATGCAATCAGCATTCTCGGCGGTGCGACTACTGTATTATTAAGTGTATGCGCCAAGTACTTGCCACTTTCCCCATTTACACGTATTTTTAATCTTCTAGCCTGTGCATCCCCTAAATTAGAGCAGCTTCCTACTTCAAAATACTTTTTCTGTCTTGGAGACCAAGCTTCCACATCAATAGATTTAACTTTCAAGTCTGCCAAATCTCCGGAACAGCATTCTAAAGTACGGACAGGTATATCCATAGAACGGAATAAGTCAACCGTATTCTGCCACAATTTTTCAAACCAAACCATACTGTCTTCTGGTTTACAAACTACAATCATTTCCTGCTTTTCGAACTGATGAATACGATAAACGCCTCTTTCTTCTATCCCATGAGCTCCCTTTTCCTTACGGAAACATGGAGAATAGCTTGTCATAGTTTTTGGCAGCTGCTCTTCCGGAATAATTGTATCAATAAACTTACCGATCATGGAATGTTCACTTGTACCAATCAAATAAAGGTCTTCACCTTCTATTTTATACATCATAGCTTCCATTTCCGCAAAGCTCATAACACCTGTAACTACATCGCTGCGGATCATAAAAGGAGGAATACAGTAAGTAAACCCGCGGTTAATCATAAAATCTCTTGCGTAGGAGATAACAGCTGAATGAAGTCTTGCAATATCACCCATTAAATAATAGAATCCATTACCTGCAACTTTTCTTGCACTATCTAAGTCAATTCCGTCAAATTTTTCCATAATTTCCGTATGGTATGGAATTTCAAACTCCGGAACAAAAGGTTCTCCATATTTCTGAACCTCTACATTCTCACTGTCATCTTTTCCAATAGGTACAGAGGGGTCAATTATATTAGGTATAATCATCATTATTTTTTTAAGATCTTCTTCTACATTTCTTTCTTTTTCAGATAACTCGTTTAACCTTTCAGCCTGAGCAGCAACCTGTTTTTTTGTTTCTTCTGCTTCTTCTTTCTTTCCCTGAGCCATTAATCCACCGATTTGTTTGGAAAGTTTATTACGTTCTGCTCTTAAAGATTCTACTTCCTTTTTAATATCTCTGTTTTCCTGATCTAACTTTAAAACCTCGTCAACCTTTTCAAGTTTATAATCCTGGAACTTATTTCGAATATTTTCTTTTACAACTTCCGGATTTTCTCTTAAAAATTTTATATCTAACATGTTCTAATGTCCTCTCTTCTATCTTAATTTTACTATAAAATTCTGCTATATTAAATTTCTACCTTATATAATAACCTATTTTTCATCATTCGTAAAGGGTCAAAAAAAAGCAGATTATTTACATAATAACTGCTTTTTCGATGACAATACTATATTTCCGTATGGGCATTTACTGCTTGTCTAAGTGCTTCTTTTTCTTCTTCACCAAGTACTATATAGGATTCACCCTTTACAATTTCTTTGATATAGGTATAGCATCCTTCTCTGCTGTGAATTGCATTAATTACAAGTCCATTATTGTCCTTATCTAACATTGCCAGAGCAAAACTTAATTTACCTCCAACTTCCTTAAAAGCATCGTATTTTACAATTGCGGTCTTATTCAAAGTCTTATTTTGTATTTCTTTTATCTGTCTGATTTCCTCCATATGATTTTTACTGGATTCCATCAGCATATCAATATCATTGATATTGTGGAGGATGGTCTTTTCTAATGATATCCCATCTTTCCCCTTCATGAAAGTTTTATACTTTTTCATAAAACGATCCATTTTAAATGAATTTTTTATCTGGAATACAAACAGGATGATTATCATAATCATCATAAGAATTAAAATAATCCCTGGATCGATTCCTAAAGCATTGATGATTTTACTTTCCATTTAATAGCTCCCCTATCTGATTGATTCTAACATTTCTACGATTCGTTCAAGTTCTTCATTGGAGTAGTATTCTATTTGTATCTTACCTTTATTATTTGCTTTATGATCAACAATAACTTTTGTACCCAGGATTGCTTTGATTTTTTCTTCTATATCTTTATATATAAGACTGTTAACAGTATTTTTATCTTCTTTTTTCTTATCTGTTTTTTCTAACTGAATGGTTTTCATCAGTTTTTCCGTCTCACGTACACTTAATTTTTCATCAAATATCCTATTTGCAATTACATATTGTAATTCCTTATCCTCTATCGATAACAGCGCTCTTGCATGTCCGGTTGATATCATATCATCAATTACCATCTGTTGAACCCGCTCGTCTAATTTAAGTAAACGCATAGAATTTGTTACCGCTGTACGGCTTTTTGATACTCTTTCCGCAACCTCATCCTGCTTTAAACTAAATTCATTCAACAAACGTTTATATGCATGAGCTTCCTCTATTGGATTTAAATCTTCTCTTTGAATATTTTCGATCAAAGATATCTCTACTCGTTCCTGGTTCGTATAGTCTTTGATAATCACTGGAATTTCTTTTAACCCAGCTATTTTAGCGGCTCTCCAACGACGCTCACCTGCTATAATTTCATAATACTCACCTTTTTTTTGCACAATCAGAGGTTGTATTACACCAAACTGTTTAATTGACTCTGCAAGTTCTAAAAGTGCATCTTCGTCGAATTTCTTACGAGGTTGTTCTCTATTAGGTTCTATTTCTGTAATTTTAATTCTTATTTCTTCCTGTTTAACTACTGTCTTTATCTGTTGCTTGTCTTCTTTGACTTGTTTGACCGTAGTTTTTGGAGAAGAACTATGCGTCGGTATTAACGAATCCAGTCCTTTTCCCAAACCAGTTTTTTTTGCTACCATTCTTCTTCTCCTCTATGTATCACTTCTTCTGCCAATAATTTATAACTTTCAGCTCCAGTTGATCTGGAATCATAAATATTAATTGGCATTCCATGACTCGGTGCTTCTGCAAGACGTATGTTACGTGGAATAATCGTTTTATAAATTGTTTGATTTAGATTGTTCTTAACATTTTCTACTACTTGTAACGAAAGGTTTGTACGGGCATCATACATAGTGAAAACCACACCCTCCATTTCTAAATCCGGATTCAATCTATCTCTTACTAAATTTATTGTATGCATCAACTGTGTCAAACCTTCCAATGCATAGTATTCACACTGAATCGGTACTAAAACAGTATCTGAAGCACACATAGAATTTACGGTAAGCATACTAAGGGATGGGGGACAGTCAATAATAATAAAATCAAAATTATCCTTTACCTTCGCCACTTCTTTTTTTAATATATATTCTTTTTCATCAATCTCAATAAGTTCGATTTCCGCAGCAGCCAAATTTATATTAGAAGGCAATAAACTAAGATTTTCATATACATTTTTTATCATACACTCTTCAATAGTACATTGTCCTAATAATAATTCATACACTGTATTTTCAGTATCCTCTTTTTCAACGCCAATACCACTGGTGGCATTACCCTGAGGATCCATATCTATGATTAAAACTTTTTGACCTAACTCTGCCAGGGAAGCAGATAAATTAATGGCCGTAGTAGTTTTTCCTACGCCGCCCTTTTGATTAGCAACTACGATCGTTCTTCCCATATTTTATCCCTTTCTAAATTTATACTTTTACATTATAGCACTTATCGAATTGATAATCTATAAAAATGTTTCACGTGAAACATCATTTATGTAAATTTTAAGATTTTAATGTTTCACGTGAAACATTAAAACCACTCTACATCAAATTTTCCAATACATATTTTAGATTTTTCAGTTCTATATTACATTCTTCTTTGTTAGTAACTAGTAATTTCTGGCATAGTTCAATCTTAGATAATAATTTTTGCATATCATCGCTTCTTATAACCTTATCTCCTGTCTTACGCCCTTTTGATCGATTACTTAAAAACTTATTTTCTAACGAACTATCTGTAGCGTTGCCAAAATTCACTACATCATTCTCTTCTTTATCCAGAACTGAAGTCCTTTTATCTGGTCCTTCTATAATATTGATGAAACGGTTAATGCCCGTATTATCATTACTTATATAATTTGGTCTAGACCTCTTATCATCTGGTCTTTCATTATTACTTCTTATATTTATATTATTAGCTGGATCCTCCTCATCTATACTTCTACCTTCTACTATATTTATAAATGAACTTACAGGGGAATCAATCACATTACTTTTTTCTACGGTATTATTATTATCTGATATGCCGCTTTCTAATACATTGCTTTTTTCTAATACAATACTTTTATCTAAGACGTTGTTTTTTTCTAATACGTTATTTCCATCCATTACTTTGTTTTTGCCTAATGCGTTATTTATCTCTAATACTTTGTCACTCTCTAATACAACGTTTTTATCTAGAAAATTACTATTATCTAATACATTATTTCTTTCTAATATATTATTTTTATCTAATACATTGTTTCTTTCTAATACATTATTTTTCTCTAATACATTATTTTTATCTAATACATTGTTTTTCTCTAATACACTGCTTCTCTCTATTTCATTGTTATTATCTAATACATTGCTTCTCTCTATTTCATTGTTATTATCTAATATGTTATTTTTCTCATATCCGCTATTTTTTTCTAATACATTTTTTATTTCTCTTCTATCTTTAGAATTCTCTGAATTATAATCTAATTTTAAATTTGGATTAAGCCCCGTTCTTACGACTCTTGCACTGGTACTACCACCCTTTTTATGAGCCAGAGCATCAAAAAATTTACCAGTATTTCCATTTGTTTTTATTTTAATTGTACCTTTTTCATTCCAATTTTTTATCTTCTGTTCTTCAATCGCCTTTTCTGATTTAGCAGAAGTCAATCCATCCGTACTTTGTGTTAATGTTCTACTTCCAGCATTTCTACTATTTACAGCATTTGTACTATTACCAGCATTTCTACTAATTCCACCAATTTCAACGACTTCACCATTACTATTCTCTTCATTAATCCCATTGCTGTTAATATCTATACCATCACGGCTGCTATCGCTAGAACCCCCTAAATTTTCACCAGCATAACTACTTTCCAGCTGCTTTTCTTCTGCTTCCTGGAACATTCTATCCAGCTCCAGTTTTTGTTCCAACAATCGGTTCATCTTTCCTTTTACAGTTTCTCTTTCTTGAATAAGATCCTGCAGCTTCCGATCATACTCTGCTATACTGTTCTTCGTAGAATATTTCAAACTACGTGGTGAGAAAATAACAAAATCAATATCATCATCTTCCTGCAGTCTTCGAATATGCTCATTGATTTCTCCCTCACTTTTGCGAATGGTCTTATACTCTCTATCTAAAATTTCAAATTGTAGTCTGTTAGTTCTCAGCTTATCTTCTATGTATTCCTTTATCATTATTTTTCCTTCTTACAATTTCATCTTTTTTAATAAACCATAAATACTTTTATTTCTATATACTATCATATACTAATTTACGACATTAGGAAAGCAGTTTTTCACATTCCCTTAAATTGCTTTTTTCTTAAAATATAATGCTTTAAAAAGGTATTACCAGAAAAAAAGAATTGTAAGTCTATGCAATATAGATTATAATATAGATAAGGTTTGCGTGGTTGGAAAATCACGATTTTTGTTTAGAAAGGGGTTACAGCATTATGAAACACAAAATAAAAACTACGATTCTACTCACCACTTTAGCAATTGCTGTGATGCACATTATTAATAAATGTATTGCCTCAGCCGCTGTAATAAAGAATATGTTAAACGCAAATACCGGGAACTTTTTTGAGTGGAGATTTGGTAATATATTTTATACCAAAACCGGTCATGGAAACCCTTTACTATTGATTCATGACCTCACTCCTTATTCATCCTCTTATGAATGGAATGAAGTAGTTCGTAAATTATCAAAAAATCATACTGTATATGCCATTGACTTATTAGGATGCGGACGTTCCGATAAGCCTAATTTAACATACACAAACTTTTTATATGTTCAATTGGTTACTGATTTTATAAAAAAAGTTATCGGACAAAAAACAGATGTTGCTGCCACGGGAATATCATCTTCCTTTGTCGTAATGGCATGTCACAATGATTCCGAATTATTTAACAAAATCTTTATGGTGAACCCTGAAAAGCTTTCCAAATTAAACAGCATACCAGGAAAACGTTCTAAGGTGACAAAATTATTAATGGATCTTCCCATTATTGGAACAACAGTTTATAACATGATAATTAACAAATCAAATTTAGAATACCGCTTTACAGAAGAGTATATTTATAACCCCTTCCGTTTGAAAGGAAAATATATTGATGTATACTATGAAGCAGCTCATTTAAAAGAAAGTGGTGGGAAATACTTACTCTCCAGTCTTAATGGTCTTTATTTAAATGTTAATATTGCACATGCCCTTAAAGAAATTAATAACAGTATTTTTATTATTGCAGGAGATAAATGTCAGGATATTAATAATATAATTAATGCTTATATGGAAATTAATCCGGCAATTGAAACAGCTTATGTAAATGATACCAAATCACTACCTCAGGTGGAATCTGCTGATTCTTTCCTAGAACAACTTCATATATTCCTTTAAACAAAAATAAAAGACAATCAATCATAAAAATTATGAATGATTGTCTTTTATTTTATATTTTTATTGCAGGGCTGCGAATGTAACGACATAACCCTAGATAAAGCTAATTTTAATTAATATAATTATCACAAATCAAATCAATCAATACTTATCCAACACTTACTCAATATTTACTCTTTATATTACAATCTATTAAACTCAGACGATTGGCTCTTTTGCCGGCAGCCCTGCTTTTCTCGGATATTTTCCCGGAGTCTTTTTTACCTTTTCAATAACAACAAGAGATCGTTCAATATCACTTCCCGGAAGTGTAAACTTCACTGCTTTTTGCATTTTTCCACCCAGCAGAAAAACTGCATTTTTTGCATTTGCTAATTCCTCTTCGATGTTGCCGGATTTGTAAGAAATAAACTTTCCTTTCAACATTGTATACGGTATACAATATTCAGAAAGTGAAGACAGATTAGCTACTGCCCTTGAAACACAGAGATCAAACATTTCCCTGTATTCTTTTTGTTTCGCATAATCTTCTGCTCTGCCGTGAATAGCGGTTATTCCCGATAAACCTAACTTTCCTATTACTTCGTTTAAGAACTTAATTCTTTTATTTAAGGAATCCAGGAGCACAACTTCTAAATGAGGGAATACAATCTTAATAGGGATGCCCGGAAAGCCCGCTCCTGTGCCCAAATCCAGGACTTTTTTACATTCCCCTATATTCACTGCCCTAACGATAGATAAACTGTCTACGAAGTGTTTCTGCATCACCTCATCATACTCCGTAATGCCTGTAAGGTTCATTACTTTATTCCATTCCACTAATAACTCATAATAGGTCTCAAACTGATTAATCTGTTCATCCGTCAGCTGTATTCCCAATTCCTGACATCCGTCAATCAAAACATTATTCTTTTCCGCCATTATGACCTCCTTCCGTACTGTTCCATATATATCAATAGTACTGAAATATCTGCAGGCGTTACACCGGATATTCTGGACGCTTGTCCTATCGACATTGGCATATACAGTTTTAATTTTTGTTTAGCTTCTATACGAAGCCCGCTGATATCATCATAGTCAATACTTTCCGGTATCTTTCTGCTTTCCAGCTTTTTAAACTGCGATACCTGTTTTAACTGGCGTTTAATGTATCCTTCATATTTAATATTAATATTAACCTGCTCCTGAACTCCTTCTGACAACTGCGGACGCCCTTCATCTATTTCACCCAGCATTTCATATGTCAGCTCCGGTCTTCTGATCAGTTCACCCAGGGTAGTTCCCGTCTTTAAAATGGTGCTGTTATGGGCTTCCAAAAAGCTTTGAACCTCTTTAGATGCTCCTATATTTGTATGTTCCACTCTTTTCGTCTCTTCCACTATTTGTCTCTCTTTTTCTAAGAGCGCTTCATATTCCGCTTCTGAGATCAACCCAGCCTCATATCCCTTTTTCCGCAGACGAAGATCAGCATTATCCTGTCTTAACAGCAGCCGGTATTCTGATCGGGAAGTCATCATACGGTATGGTTCATGGTTTTCCTTCGTTACAAGGTCATCAATTAACACGCCGATATATGATTCTGAACGATCCAGCACCAGCAGCTCTTTTCCCAGAATCTTCAAAGCGGCATTTATCCCGGCTACCAGCCCCTGCGCTGCAGCTTCTTCATATCCTGAACTTCCATTAAACTGTCCGCCGCTGAAAAGTCCTTTAATATTTTTAAACTCCAGTGCCGCATTTAACTGTCTGGGATTAATACAATCATATTCAATTGCATACGCATTTCTTACAATTTTAGCTTTTTCCAGCCCCGGAACCGTCCGGTACATTGCTGTCTGAACATCCTCAGGAAGGGAACTTGACATTCCGCCCACATACATTTCATTTGTATGAAGTCCTTCTGGCTCAATAAATACCTGATGCCTGTTCTTATCGGAGAATTTAACGACTTTATCTTCGATGGAAGGGCAGTATCTGGGTCCCGTTCCCTCAATCATACCAGAATATAACGGGGATCTGTCCAGATTATTTTTTATGATTTCGTGTGTATTTTCATTTGTATAAGTAAGCCAGCAGGATGCCTGGTCAATCTGTACATCCTCAGGGTTGGTAGAAAATGAAAACGGCACTACTCTCTCATCCCCAAATTGTTCTTCCATTTTGCTAAAATCAACAGACCGTTTGTCAATTCTGGCCGGCGTTCCTGTTTTAAAACGAAACATTTCTATTCCGTTTTCCTTCAGGGAATCTGTCAGATAATTAGCCGCCTGAAGCCCGTTTGGCCCCGTATAATTACTGATGTCTCCATATATACATCGGGATTTCAGATAAGTTCCGGTACATAAAACACATGCTTTACAACGATATACAGCTCCTGAAAAAGTTTTTACGCCACTGATTTTGCCATCCTCCACAATAATTTCAGTAACTTCAGCCTGTTTAATCGTCAGATGATCTGTATTCTCAAGGATCTTTCTCATCTCCCTGCTGTAATCGGCTTTGTCTGCCTGGGCTCTCAGAGAATGTACTGCCGGTCCCTTAGATTTATTCAACATCTTGGACTGTATAAACGTCTTATCTATATTCTTTCCCATTTCCCCGCCCAGGGCATCTATTTCTCGCACCAGATGCCCCTTTGAACTTCCTCCGATATTGGGGTTACAAGGCATCAGGGCAATGCTGTCCACACTGACTGTAAATACAATTGTCTCAAGGCCCAGTCTGGCACTTGCCAGGGCTGCTTCACATCCGGCATGTCCGGCTCCAACTACGACCACATCCACATTTTCTTCTATTGTATTCATGTTCTGTCCTTTCTATTTTCCCGTACAAAACTTACTGAAGATTTCATTTACCAGGTCTTCTCCTACAGACTCCCCGATAATTCCTCCCAGTTCCTCGTATGCACTCATCAAATCAATGGAATAAAAATCTTCCGGCATTCCAATTTCAACACTTTCCCTTACCTGTTTTAAAGCAGCAAGGGCATCACCAAGCGCTGTTTTATGCCGTATATTTGTAATATAAACTTCATCATTAAAGGAAATTTCACCATGGAAAAACATTTCCTTTAAGATAGTTTCAAGGGAATCAATCCCCTTATTTTCTTTTGCCGAAATAGGAATCACAGGTTTATCAATTCTCTCTCTTAACATCTCTTCCGAAGTGACCATTTGAAGATCTGTTTTATTTAAAAGTATAATTGCTTTTTTATCTCTTAACATCTCTATGATTTCACTGTCATTCTCATCCAGTTCCGTGGAGGAATCCACCACATATATAATCAGATCTGCATCCTTAGCATATTCTTTTGCTCTGGACACTCCGATCTTCTCTACCACATCTTCGGTACTTCGTATCCCCGCTGTATCAATAATATTCAGGCTGATTCCATGAATCTGTATAGTCTCCTCCAGAATATCCCTGGTTGTCCCTGCAATGTCCGTGACAATTGCTCTTTCCTCTCCTACCAATATATTTAAAAGGGATGACTTCCCAGCATTTGGCTTCCCTACAATTACCGTCCTGATTCCTTCCTTCATCATCTTACCATCTTCTGAGGAAGCAATCAACTTCTCTAATTTACCAATTAATTGATTGTTCACCTCCTGAAGCTCGCCGCCATACCCATCCAGGCTGATGTGCTCCGGGTCATCTAAAGCCGATTCTATAAATGCAATATGATAGATAATCTGCTCACGTATTTCCTTAATTACTTCCATAACCGAACCTCTCAGCTGGCTGACCGAGCTTTTCAGGGCATATTCATTTTTCGCATTAATTACATCTATTACCGCCTCTGCCTGGGACAGGTCCATTCTCCCGTTTAAGAATGCCCTCTTTGTAAATTCTCCTGGCTCCGCAGGCCTTGCTCCGTTTTTAATAACTGTTTCGAGGATCCGTCTCATAGCATAGACACCGCCATGACAGTTAATCTCAATGGTGTCCTCCGCAGTAAAGCTGCGAGGTCCTCTCATAACCATTACCAGTACCTCATCCACCATCTCATCACCATCCATAATATAACCGTAATGAATCGTATGAGTGGGTACCAGGGATAACTTTTTTTGCTTTCCTTTTGACTGATAAATTCGATCTATAATTTCAAAAACCTCGCTGCCGCTCATTCTGACAATCCCGATTCCGGAAGTCGACATTGCTGTTGAAATGGCCGCAATGGTATCCGTTTTCATTTTTCCTACCTCCTATGCCACATACATGGCAGCTCTTTCTCACAACATATAAAAGAGTGCCGTGCAATTTCCCAGTTGATCAATCCTATCCATATTTGGATACACTGAGGAATTGCACGACACCCCCTTATAATAAAATTATTATTTTTTTATTGTAACAACTACTTTACGATAAGGCTCTTCCCCTTCACTGTGTGTAGTAACATATGGATCATTTTGAAGTGCTGAGTGAATAATTCTTCTCTCATAAGGATTCATTGGCTCTAAAAATACCGGTCTTTTTGTCTTCTTTACCTTAAATGCAATGTTTCTTGCCAGGTTCTCCAATGTCTCTTTTCTTCTGTTTCTGTAATTTTCCGTATCCAGCTTCACACGGGTATAAGAAGCTTTTCCTTTATTAACCACAAGGCTTGTAAGATATTGGAGAGAATCCAGGGTTTGCCCTCTTTTACCAATCAGGACTCCCATATCATCTCCATTTAAATCAACGCTCAAGGTATCATCTGAAAACTCAGCTTTTATTTCAACTTTCATTTCCATTGCTTTAAACACGCCCTGCAAAAATTCATATGCAGACTTTTCAACCTCTTCTTTATTGGCTGGCGCCTTGGATACTTTAATCGTTTCTTTCACTTCTCTTACTTCTTCGGCAACCTCTTTATAAGCAGGTTCTCTCTTAAAACTATCTTTTTTAATGCTTTCTTTTTTAATACTTTCTTTTTTAAAGCTTTCTTGTTTTATACTTTCTTTTCGAACGGGTTCTTTCTTTACAGGCTTTTCTTCCTTTTTCACAACGCTTTCCTGTGCTGTATAAAAAGGAGTATCTAAAATATCTTCTACAGATTCTTTCTTTCTTGCACGAATGACAGCCGGTTTGCTACCAAACCCCAAAAATCCCGAGCTTCCATTCTCAAGTACTTCATATTCAATATTGTCACTGGATGTTTCCAATTGAATTGATGCTTCAATGATAGCATCCGAAACTGTTTTTGCAGACACTTTAATGTAATCCATAAGAAAACCCTCCTATTTCTTATTCTTCTCATTGTATTGCTGAACCATTCTAGCTTTGGAAGCAATACTTCCAGGTTTTGCATTTGCGGTTTGATTATAATATTCTGTAGATTTCTTGATATCTTCTTCTGACATTTCTTTTTTCACATTAGCCTTTGCACGTGTGGAAGGATGTGAAACAGGTTCATTAATGTTCTTCACATTCAATTTTGCCTGATTAGATATCTTCTGAGGAGGCAGGCCCATCTTTTCACGTTTCTTATTCTGCTTCTCCAGGTTTTTGGAAATCAGTGCTTCCACATCTACGCTGTCCATATGTTTGTTAACAATAATCTGCTGAACACTTCTGATTACAGCACCTGCGATCCAGTAAAGTCCCATACCTGCCGGCAGTGTCAAACAGAATACTGCAGACATAATCGGCATAATCATATTCATGGTCTTCATGGAGCTTGCCATGGTGCCACCCTGTCCGTTTGCATCTGGCTGCGGCATCAGCTTCGTGTTAAACCACTGTGTTAAACCAGCCAGAACAGGAATTGCAATTGCTCCTATAATAACCAGAATTGCTCCGGTTTTAAGTCCTGCCTGAAGCATACTCATGGGAGCATCTGCTATATTCAATCCAAGGAAATTATTAAAATGGTCCACCTTATCCTGTGTTCCGGTGATAAGGGTACTTAAATCCGGAAATTTACCAGCCAGGTTTGTCCAGTCATCCGGTTTAAATTTATATAAGGTATCTACAATCGTCTCTGCTTTATATCCGGCACTTTCAAAGTTAATCTGATTCTTAGAAGCAATATCAGTTAAAAATGTCTGTGCAGCTGAGTTATTCAGTAACTTGTCCACTAAAGGCATAAATGCATCTTTAATACCGCCAACATAAGCCGGTATATTCCAGATTACCTTATACAAAGCGAATAAGATAGGCATCTGGATCAGGAGCTGCAGACAGCTTCCCATAGGAGATACTCCATATTTTGAGTAAACAGTTTTTGTTTCTTCGTTCATCTTCATCATAGAAGCCTGATCCTGTTTACCTTTATACTTTTTCTGAATTGCCTGAAGCTCAGGGTTCATCTGTGCTGAAAGTTTAGAAAACTTTTGCTGTTTGATCGTCAGTGGCATCAGCAGCATATAAATAACAATAGTAAATAAAATAATACAAAGACCAATGTTTTGAATATTGAACAGATTATTCAAGAACAGGTAAATTGCATTCATAATGAAACCTAAAGCTACCGCAACAGGTCCAATAATGAATGTTGTACTTTTTGTTAACAACATTTTCGACAAGACTTTTTCCTCCTAAATTAGTCACACACTCTAAGGTACAGGATCATATCCTCCCTTAGAAAAAGGATTACATCTCAGAATCCTCCAGCAGGTCAAGATGGTTCCCTTAACAGCACCATATTTTTCAATTGCCTCTAACCCGTACTGTGAGCACGTAGGTATATAAGGACATCGGGTGCTTTTTAATGGCGATAAATATTTTCTATATAATTTAATCAAACCGATTAATAATTTTTTCATTTACCATCAATCTTTTCTATATGAAATATGTTATGAAGTTTCCCTAAATGCAAAAGTGCGCTCTGAATCTCAGCAAAACTTTTATCTTTCGCACTCACTCTCGCAACTACCACAATATCATATCCAGGCATAAAACCGGACTCATTCAGCCGGTAACTCTCTCTTAGTAATCTGGTTATTCCATGCCTTACTACACTATTGCCAACTTTTTTGCTGACCGAAATTCCAAGACGGTTCCCGGATAACTGATTTTCTAAGACATACATAACTAAATATCTGTTTGCAAAAGACTTTCCTTTCCTATATACATACTGGAAATCTTTGTTTTTTTTCAATGATTCTGAAAATACCATAGGCCATCCTTTACCAATCATTTAAAGAGAAGAAAAGGCCACAAATCTGCGGCCTATGCTGATAATTTTTTTCTTCCTTTTGCTCTTCTAGCAGCGATAACTTTTCTTCCGCCTACTGTGCTCATTCTAGCTCTGAATCCGTGAACTTTAGCTCTGGATCTCTTTTTCGGTTGGAATGTCATTTTCATGAGTCTGGCACCTCCTTCTATCTAACCAAATATCTATTAACATAATTGGCAAATTAAATTTTACATGCTTAAAAACATCATTTCAATTATATTCATAAATATGCCGTAAGTCAAGCTATTCCTTTATTTTTTTATATTCTTTACCCTCTTTTTAGTTTTCCACACTTATTTTTTACGGTTTACATAAAGTTATCCACAAATTGGGGATAACTTGTGTATAACTTTTTCCAAATATGTGAAAAACTTTGATTTTATTGGACATCCCCCGTAAATAAAGCCTGTATTCTATGTGGATTTGTGGATTTGGTTATTCACAACGATGTCGAAATTATTGGATGAAAGTGGATAAATATGTTCACAAAGTGTTATTTCCAAAATTTTTGATTGCTAAATTGATTAATTTAGTTTAGAATTAGATAAGGAAATCTATCTCTATATAAATGATTGTGGATAACATATAGCTGCAATCATTTATTGTTGTGTTTTTCTGAAGGCTCATCCACACAGTACAAATTTGTATTGTTTTTGGATAAACACCAGGAAATAAGCGGATTTTTACCACAGCGAAAAACGGAAGAATATATTTAAGGAGTCGTTAACATGGACATCATAATAGAAAAATGGGAAGAAATACTGTATACAGTAAAACTAGAACACGAGTTATCGGATGTTTCCTTTAATACCTGGATAAAACCATTAAAGGTCCACATTATAGAAAACAGCACGATTATAATCTTAGTTCCATCCGAGCAGATGGGGCTTAATTATATAAGTAAGAAGTATACACTTCCTATTAAAGTAGCGGTCGCCGAGATTACGGGACTGGATTATAATATTGAATTTATTTTACCTGAACAAGCGAAAACGATAGAGAAATCAATGCCGCCTGCCTCTACTTTAAATGAAAATTTGGAAAAAGCCAATTTGAATCCTAAATATACTTTCGACACTTTTGTAGTTGGTGGAAATAACAATTTTGCCCATGCAGCATCACTGGCAGTTGCGGAATCACCCGGCGAAATGTACAACCCCCTGTTTATTTATGGAGGTGTTGGTCTTGGAAAAACCCATTTAATGCACTCTATTGCCCATTTTATATTAGAAAGAAATCCGCTGTCTAAGGTATTATACGTAACAAGTGAATCATTTACAAATGAATTGATTGAAGCAATTCGTAACGGAAATAATACTGCAATGACAAAATTTCGTGAAAAATACCGGAATATCGACGTACTGCTCATCGACGATATCCAGTTTATTATAGGAAAAGAATCTACACAGGAAGAATTTTTCCATACCTTTAATGACCTCCACGGATCCAAAAAACAGATTATTATCTCCTCAGATAAACCTCCAAAAGAAATCCAGACACTGGAAGGCAGGCTGCGATCCCGCTTTGAATGGGGCCTGATTGCCGATATTTCTTCGCCGGATTACGAAACTAGAATGGCTATTCTCCGGAAAAAAGAAGAATTGGACGGCTATCAGATCGATGATGATGTTATCAAATATATTGCGACAAATATCAAGTCCAATATCCGTGAGCTGGAAGGTGCCCTTAACAAATTAATGGCTTTCAGCAATTTGGAAAAACGTGAAATTACGGTAGGTTTGGCGGAAGAAGCCCTAAAAGATATTATTTCTCCGGATGAAAACCGTGAAATCACTCCGGAACTGATCATTGATATTGTTGCGGAACATTTTCATCTAAGGCCGGAGGACCTGAAAGGAAACAAACGTAACTCTGAAATCGTATTCCCTCGACAGATTGCCATGTTCCTTTGCCGCGAAATGACGGAAACTCCATTGAAAACCATTGGAAATATTATGGGCAAGAAGGATCACACCACCATTATTCATGGCTGTAAAAATATCACCAATGAAATGGCTAAATCCGATAATGTCCGCAATACGGTAGAAATTATAAAGAAAAAGATCAATCCAAACTAAGGTAAAGATATTTATCCCGCACCTTAATATTAATAATAGAAGAAACGGGTATTAGCAGTAGATTTTCCCCTTTAAAAAACAATCCACACGATTTTGTTGAAAACCAGCCATAAATGTGTGTATAATAATCATTTTTAAGGGGCTCTGTTGATAACCTGATTTTTATACTTTAATTTCAGAGACTTTTTCACATACTTATTAATTTACGGGAGGCTTATACACACGGGCCTCTTCAGACTTATTCACAAACTAACAGCCCCTAAGGTTAAGACTACTGATTCTCTTAATAATTTATTATATAGCGGGCTCGAAAGGAGTTACCCACATTATGAAGATTGTCTGCTCAAAATCAGATTTATTAAAAAGCGTTAACATTGTTATGAAAGCTGTTCCTTCTAAAACAACAATGCCAATTCTGGAATGTATCTTAATTGATGCTTCTACCAATGAAATTAAGTTAACTTCAAATGATATGGAACTTGGAATTGAAACAAAAGTCACCGGTGAGATCTTAGATAAAGGTATTATTGCACTGGATGCAAAGATTTTTTCAGAAATTATTCGAAAATTACCGGAAAACGATATTGTTATAGAAACAGATGCCAAGCTACAGGCAACGATTACCTGCGAAAAAGCGAAGTTTAACATTTCCGGAAAATCAGGAGAGGATTTTTCATATCTTCCATATGTAGAAAAAAATGATTCCATCGCACTGTCCCAGTTTACTTTGAAAGAAGTAATTCGTCAGACGATTTTTTCGATTGCAGCAAATGAAAATAATAAAATGATGACCGGGGAATTATTTGAAATCAACGAAAATGAACTGAAAGTTGTATCATTAGATGGTCATCGAATATCGATTCGGAAAATCGAATTAAGGGATACTTACGGACACAAGAAGGTTGTCGTTCCAGGAAAGACACTCACAGAAGTAAGTAAGATTTTATCAGGAGAAGTAGATGATGAGGTTCGTCTTTTCTTCACAAATAATCATATTGTATTTGAATTTGACCAGACAACGGTTGTATCACGCCTGATTGAAGGCGAGTACTTCAGGATAGAACAAATGCTTTCCAGTGATTATGAAACTAAGGTGGAAATAAATAAAAAAGAATTGCTTGATTGTATCGATCGTGCTACTCTTCTTGTAAAGGAAAGTGACAAGAAACCAATTATCATTCAGATAAGCGACGGCTCTATGGAACTTAAAATTAATTCACAGATCGGTTCCATGGATGAAGAAATTGATATTACGAAAGAGGGGAAAGATATCCTCATTGGGTTTAACCCCAGATTCTTAATAGACTCACTTCGTGTTATTGATGATGAGAATGTGACTCTGTATCTGGTAAATCCAAAGGCACCCTGCTTTATAAAAGACGAGAAAGAAACTTATATCTATTTGATTCTTCCGGTTAATTTTACGGTATAGAGGAAAGGGCATCATGGAAACGATTAAGTTAAGAGATGAATACATTAAATTAGGCCAGGCATTAAAGGCAGGCGGGCTGGTAGATTCCGGAGTGGTTGCAAAAATAGTGATCCAGGACGGACTGGTTAAGGTGAATGGCGAGGTGGAATACCAGAGAGGGAAAAAACTGCATGAGAATGATGTAGTGGACTTCGATGGCGAAACAATAAAAATTGTAAAATAGTTGGTGCTGACATGATTATTGAATCTATTAAACTTGAAAAATTTAGAAATTATAATTCCTTAAAATTAAAGTTTGATAGTGGTACGAATATTTTCTATGGTGATAATGCGCAGGGCAAGACGAATATTTTAGAAGCAGTATATCTCTGTGGGACAACCAAATCCCACAAGGGAAGCAAGGACCGGGAAATTATTCAGTTTCATGAAGAGGAATCACATATCCGCATGAGGCTGAACAAAAACGGAAGTGCCTATAAGATTGACATGCATCTGAAGAAGAACAGGACAAAGGGGATTGCCATTAACGGCATTCCGATCCGGAAGGCAAGTGAGCTCTTCGGAATTGTGAACCTGGTATTTTTCTCACCGGAGGATCTTAATATTATTAAAAACGGTCCTTCTGAGAGAAGGCGTTTTATTGACATGGAGCTGTGTCAGTTAAATAAATTATATTTGTTTCAGTTATCAAATTATAATAAAATAGTGAATCAGAGAAATAAACTGCTTAAAGATATTGCATTTCATCCGGAATACCTGGATACTCTTGATATCTGGGATCAGCAGATGGTTCAGTACGGCTGTAAGGTAATCGAGGAACGCCGGTTATTTGTTGAGCGGCTGAATGGTATTATAGCAGGTATCCACAAAAAGCTTTCGGGAGACCGGGAGGAATTAATTGTGGATTATGAGAAAAACGTTTCGGCTGAAGCTTTTGAAGAACAGCTGAGGAAAAGCAGAGACAAGGATCTGAAGATGCGGATGACCATGACCGGACCCCACAGAGATGACCTCTGTTTTAAAATCCAGGACGTGGATATCCGAAGGTTTGGATCCCAGGGCCAGCAGAGGACCGCGGCTTTATCATTAAAGCTGGCTGAAATTGAACTGGTTAAGCAGGAAATTAAAGATACACCTATTTTATTGCTGGATGATGTCTTGTCTGAACTGGACAGTAACAGGCAACACTATCTGTTAGACAGCATTCATGATATTCAAACATTGATCACCTGTACGGGGATCGATGATTTTATAGAGAATCAATTTAAGATTAATAAAGTATTTCATGTGGTGGACGGTATCGTCTATGAATAACATGTGTAAATACTCAGCAGCGAAAACAGGAGGATTCTTATGGGTACAGAATTAAATGCAGAATATGGCGCAGATCAAATACAAATTTTAGAGGGGTTGGAAGCAGTCAGAAAAAGACCCGGTATGTACATTGGAAGTACATCCATCCGCGGACTGCACCACCTTGTGTATGAAATTGTAGATAATGCAGTGGATGAAGCACTTGCAGGATACTGCGACACAATTCAGGTGACCATTAATAAAGACAATTCCATAACGGTAATCGATAATGGCCGCGGTATCCCGGTAGGAATCAATCATAAATCAGGACTTCCGGCAGTAGAAGTAGTATTTACGATTCTTCATGCCGGCGGTAAATTCGGCGGCGGCGGTTATAAAGTATCCGGTGGACTTCACGGGGTAGGTGCGTCTGTCGTGAATGCTTTGTCGGAAAACCTGGAAGTAACCATCTACAGTGAGGGTAAGATTTACAGACAGCGTTATGAACGTGGAAAAGTTGTTTATAAATTAAAAGTCATCGGAGAATGTGATCCGGAGAAGACAGGAACTATGGTTACTTTCCTTCCGGACAAGGAAATTTTCGAGGAAACGGTTTATGATTTTAATACTTTAAAACAGCGGCTTCGTGAAATGGCATTCCTGACCAAGAATATCAGGATTATCCTAAGGGATGAGAGAAGTGAAGAGCCGGTGGAGAAAGTTTTCCATTACGAAGGCGGGATTAAGGAATTTGTTACTTATCTCAACAAAGGGAAAAATCCGCTATATCCAGATATTATTTACTGTGAAGGTACCAGGGATGACGTATACGTAGAAGTTGCAATGCAGCACAATGACGGCTATACGGAAGGTGCATACAGTTTTGTTAATAACATTACAACTCCGGAAGGCGGAACACATCTGACCGGGTTTAAAAGTGCGCTGACGAAGACATTTAATGATTATGCCAGAACGAACAAGCTGATAAAAGACAGTGAGTCACTGGTTGGAGAAGATATCAGGGAAGGTATCACGGCAATTATCAGTATTAAAATCGGTGATCCCCAGTTTGAAGGACAGACAAAACAAAAACTGGGCAACAGTGAGGCGCGTGGTGCCGTTGATAATGTGGTTTCTGAACAGCTTATGATTTATCTGGAACAGCATCCTCAGATTGCGAAGATGATTCTGGAAAAATCTATTATGGCACAAAGAGCAAGGGATGCGGCAAGAAAAGCAAGAGATCTGACCAGAAGAAAATCGGCACTGGATGGAATGTCTCTTCCCGGTAAGCTGGCTGACTGTTCGGATAAAGATCCGAAAAATTGTGAAATTTACATCGTTGAGGGAGATTCTGCGGGTGGTTCAGCTAAGACAGCCAGAAGCAGAAGTACCCAGGCGATTCTGCCTCTCCGCGGAAAAATATTAAATGTGGAAAAGGCAAGACTGGATAAAATATATGCAAATGCTGAGATTAAAGCGATGATTACAGCATTTGGAACAGGTATCCACGATGACTTTGACATCTCAAAACTAAGATACCATAAGATTATTATTATGACGGATGCCGATGTTGACGGCGCCCATATCAGTACGTTATTATTGACCTTTATGTATCGGTTTATGCCTGATTTGATTAAAGAGGGACATGTGTATCTGGCACAGCCGCCTCTTTATAAGCTGGAGAAAAACAAAAAAGTGTGGTATGCTTACAGCGATGAAGAATTGAATACAATTTTAGCTGAAGTCGGAAGAGATCAGAGTAATAAGATACAGCGTTACAAAGGACTTGGAGAAATGGATGCGGAACAGCTCTGGGAGACAACCATGGATCCGGAGAGCAGGGTACTGCTCCGTGTAACGATGGATGAAGAAGCGTCATCGGAGCTGGACCTTACGTTTACGACCTTAATGGGTGACCAGGTAGAGCCGCGTAGGGAATTCATTGAAGAAAATGCTAAGTTTGTAGAAAATCTGGACATTTAGGAGGAGAAAGTCGTTGGAAGACAATATTTTTGATAAGGTACACGAAGTCGATCTAAAGAAGACAATGGAGAAATCCTATATCGACTATGCCATGAGCGTTATTGCTGCCCGTGCTCTTCCTGATGTAAGAGACGGTTTAAAGCCTGTTCAGCGTAGAGTTCTGTATTCTATGATCGAATTAAATAATGGTCCTGACAAGCCGCATAGAAAATGTGCGCGTATTGTCGGTGATACCATGGGTAAGTATCACCCTCATGGTGACAGCTCTATCTATGGGGCACTTGTTAATATGGCGCAGGAATGGTCAACCCGTTATCCGTTGGTAGACGGCCATGGGAACTTTGGTTCCGTGGATGGTGACGGCGCGGCTGCCATGCGTTATACAGAAGCACGCCTCAGTAAGATATCTATGGAGATGCTGGCTGATATCAATAAAAACACGGTAGATTTTGTACCGAACTTTGATGAGACAGAGAGAGAACCTGCGGTTCTTCCTGCAAGGTATCCAAACCTTCTGGTAAACGGTACATCCGGTATTGCCGTTGGTATGGCTACGAATATCCCACCTCACAATCTGAAAGAGATCGTAAATGCAGTGATTAAAATGATTGATAACCGCATTGAAGAGAGCCGGGATACGGAAATCGATGAAATTCTGGAAATTGTAAAAGGTCCTGACTTTCCTACCGGTGCCCAGATTCTGGGTACAAAGGGAATTGAAGAGGCTTACCGTACCGGAAGGGGAAAAATCCGAGTACGTGCAGTTACCGATATCGAATCAATGCCAAATGGAAAGAGCAGAATCATTGTAAGTGAATTACCATACATGGTAAATAAAGCAAGATTAATCGAGAAGATTGCTGACCTGGTTAGGGATAAAAAAGTTGACGGTATCACAAATATTATTGATGAGTCTAACCGGGAAGGTATGCGTATTAATATTGAGCTTCGCCGTGATGTAAATGCAAACGTTCTTTTGAATCAATTATATAAGCATACACAGCTTCAGGATACTTTTGGAGTTATTATGCTGGCACTTGTCAATAATGAGCCAAAGGTTATGAATATTCTTCAGATGCTGCATTATTATATCCAGCACCAGGAAGAAGTTGTAACCAGAAGAACCCAGTATGAATTGAATAAGGCAGAAGAGCGTGCCCATATTTTACAGGGATTATTGATAGCGCTTGATAATATTGATGAAGTCATCCGCATTATCCGCGCATCAAAAAATGCACAGATTGCAAAAGAAGGATTGGTTGAGCGCTTTGGTTTGTCAGATGTACAGGCGCAGGCTATCGTAGACATGAGGCTGCGTGCGCTGACAGGTCTGGAAAGAGAGAAGCTTGAGAATGAGTTTAAGGAATTGATGGAACGTATTACTTACTTAAAATCCATTCTGGCGGACAGAAACCTTCTGCTTGGCGTTATCCGTGAGGAAATTATTATTATCCGCGATAAATTTGGAGATGAGAGAAGGACTACAATCGGATTTGACGAATTTGATATCTCTATGGAAGACCTGATTCCAAGGACAAACGTTGTAATAGCAATGACCAAATTGGGTTATATTAAACGTATGACAATCGATAACTTTAAGAGCCAGAACAGAGGCGGAAAAGGGATTAAGGGAATGCAGACGATTGATGATGACTACATCGAGGATCTGCTGATGACGTCCACCCACCACTATCTGATGTTCTTTACAAATACCGGAAAAGTATACAGGCTGAAAGCCTATGAAATTCCGGAATCCAGCAGAACAGCAAGAGGTACGGCTATTATTAACCTTCTGCAGCTCTCTCCGGGTGAAAAGATTACCGCTATGATTCCAATTAAGGAATATAAGGCCGGCAGATATCTGTTTATGGCAACGAAGAACGGTATCGTGAAAAAGACTCCGATCAGAGACTATGCCAATGTGAGGAAGACAGGACTTGCGGCAATCAGCCTTCGTGAGGAGGATGAACTGATTGAAGTTAAGACAACCAATAACGAAAAAGATATCATTCTGGTTACGAAATACGGACAGTGTATCCGTTTCCATGAGACGGATGTAAGAAGCACCGGAAGAACCTCTATGGGTGTTATCGGAATGAGTCTGTCCCACGGAGATGAAGTAATTGGAATGCAGCTGAATTCCCAGGGTGAATACCTGATGATTGTATCTGAAAAAGGTATGGGCAAGCTTACCCATATGAATGAATTTACGGCACAGAACAGAGGCGGTAAAGGCGTTAAGTGCTACAAGATCATGGAAAAAACAGGTAATGTTATCGGAGTTAAGGCTGTTAATAAAGAAAATGAAATCATGATTATCAGTACAGAGGGTATCGTAATCCGTATGATGTGCGGGGACATTTCTGTCCTGGGACGTGTTACTTCCGGCGTGAAGCTGATCAACATGGATGTGGATAATGACATTATGGTTGCAAGCATCGCAAAAGTAAGGGAAAGTTCAAATCAGACGGAAGAGGATATGTTAAAATCGCTGGAAGAAGAATTGCTGGAAGAGGAATCTTTAGATGGTGAAGCTGATACATCAGTTGAGACTGGACTGGAACAAGAGGAAGAAACAGTTGATTCGTCCATAGACAGTCTGGTAGAGCGTGCACTGGAAGAAAAGGAAATTGAAGAGCAGGAAGCTCACAGTACCGGATCTGAAGAGGAATCACAGGATGGACAGGACGAGTAACAGGCATTACTCTTTTTAGGTAATTGGAGGCACATTATGAATATACGCAGATTGCTTGCGGTCTGGAGTGCAAAGTTTATTGGCTTTGCATGCAGGTTAACCGGAAAACAGGGTGTGACGCTTGCAGGGCAGATAGCCCTCAGGCTGGATCCTAAGATTTTGACAGAGCTGGCAGGTGAGGTAAGGGAAAAAATATTTGTTGTATGCGGTACCAATGGAAAAACCACAACAAATAATCTGCTGTGTTCTGCCATTGAGGCAGAAAAGAAAAAAGTAGTCTGCAATCATACGGGCTCAAATATGTTAAATGGTGTAGTTTCGGCGTTTGTGCTGTCTGCAGGAATGAACGGGCATCTGGATGCTGACTATGCCTGTATTGAGATAGACGAAGCATCCACTGTGCGGATTCTGCCTCATTTTAAGCCGGATTATATGGTTCTAACCAACCTGTTCCGGGATCAGCTGGATCGGTATGGGGAAATTGATATTACCATGAATCTGTTGAATAAAGCCATGCGTATGGCACCGGACATGACTGTTATTGTAAATGCGGATGATGCCCTGTCAGCTTATCTGGCAATGGAAAGCGGCAATGCCTGTGTTACTTACGGAATCAGTGAACAGGTATTTGAAGAATCCAGTGTCAATGAGATCAGGGAAGGACGTTTCTGTAAAAAGTGCGGGGAAAAGCTGATTTATCACTTTTACCATTACAGCCAGCTGGGGGATTATGAATGTCCTTCCTGCGGCTTTAAACGTCCGGACCCGGATTTTGACGCCACCAATATTTACGCAGGCGGAAAACTGGCTTTTGATGTGGAAGGCAGGCATATTACGGCTAACTACAGAGGATTCTATAACATATACAATATTTTAGCCGCGTACACGGCCGCCAGGACCTCAGGAATGGATTTAAAACACTTCAATGATGTTCTATATAGGTTCAACCCACAAAATGGCCGTATGGAGCAATTTGAGATAAATGGAACACATATCATGCTGAACCTGGCAAAAAATCCGGCAGGGTTTAATCAGAATATTTCAGCGGTAATGGAAGATGAGACGAAAAAAGATGTTATCATTCTGATCAATGACAATGATCAGGACGGTATCGACATCTCCTGGCTCTGGGATGTGGATTTTGACCGTTTTAAGGATGCCAACGTCAATTCCATTACAGTCAGCGGAATTCGATGCCAGGATATGAGGCTGAGGCTGAAATACGTAGATATACCGTCTGTTCTGGAACCGGATGTAGAAAAAGCAATTCAGGAACGCATTCAAAATGGAACAGGTAATCTGTATGTGCTGGTAAACTATACGGCTCTATACAGTACCCACAATATTCTGAAGAAACTGGAACAGGGATAGGGTGAGGTTTACGTAGAAATATAGGAACAACTGGCTGCATCAGGATTGAACCGGTTAAAGCTGCAGGAATTATGGCGGCAGGTATGGAGGAAAGCATGAAGATCATTATAGGACATCTATATCCGGATTTGTTAAATCTCTATGGAGACAGAGGAAATATCCAATGCATGATGAAGCGCTGTGAATGGCGTGGAATTGAAGCAGAGACAATCGAGTACCAGCTTGAGGATGAGATTGATTTTTCCAAACTGGATATTGTACTTCTGGGCGGAGGTTCCGACCGGGAGCAGATGCTGGTATGTGAAAAGCTGAAAACAATCCGGGGTGAATTTAAAAATTATGTGGAAGATAACGGCGTAGTTATAGCAATCTGCGGCGGATACCAGCTTCTGGGCAATTATTACATGACAGATGCAGGCAACATAGAAGGGCTTGGGCTGGTAAACCTGCATACCGAGCAGGGCAAGGACCGCCTGATCCAGAATATTGTGATTAAAAGTGAATTGTTTGATACGCCTGTTGTGGGATTTGAAAATCACGGGGGCAGAACATTTATCAATAAAAACAAGCCTCTCGGAAAAGTGCTTTATGGCTCCGGGAACAATGGCGAAACGGGATATGAAGGCGTGATCTACAAAAATGTGATCGGAACTTACCTCCATGGACCACTGCTGCCGAAAAATCCTCAGCTTTGTGACTATCTTCTGTCAAAGGCACTGGAACGCAGATATGGGGAAAACGTGGAGCTGGAGCCATTGGATGACAGGCAGGAATTAGAAGCGAACCAGTATATTGTAAATCGGTTTGCAAAAAGAGGAAATTAAATGACTGGGTTGGAAACAGGATTGTGAGAGCAATCCTGTTTTTTCTTTGTTTTACTACTTTTTGTTTGACTTTCTGTTGTTTTTAATCTATAATTAATAAAAAGATTTTACAATATTGGTGTAAAGAGCATCAGAAATGGAGAGGGTAAAATGTTAGCAAACTTAAATGATGTATTGTATCCGGCAAAAAAGGGCAAATATGCAGTTGGTTTGTTCAATGCAGTTACGCTGGAGCTGGCAAGGGGGATTATTGCAGCGGCTGAAGAGACAGGTTCTCCGGTAATTATGGGTACTGCAGAAGTTCTGCTTCCCTATGGACCAATGGAAGAATTGTCTTACTTTCTGATTCCAATGGCTAAAAAGGCAAAGGTGCCTGTTGTCATCCATTTCGATCATGGACTGACAAAAGATGCATGCCTCAAAGCATTAGATCTGGGATTTTCTTCAATTATGTACGACTGTTCTACCGACGGTTACGAGGAAAATGTAGAAAAGGTGAAAGAAATGGCTGATATTGCCCATTCTTACGGGGCAACGATTGAAGGGGAATTAGGGCATGTAGGTGATAATGAGGGTTCCCATGAAGGAAGTTCCCATATGGATGACCCAAGTAAATTCTATACAGATCCGGCGCAGGCTAAGGACTTTGTAGATAAGACAGGGGTAGATGCCCTGGCAATTGCCGTAGGAACGGCACATGGCGCCTATAAGCTTCCACCGAAACTGGATTTTGGGCGTATTAAAACAATTGCAGAGACCATTGATGTACCGCTGGTACTTCATGGCGGTTCCGGACTGAAAGATGAAGATTTTAAAAAAGCAATTGACTGCGGAATCAGTAAAGTTAATATATTTACGGATATTAATATTGCAGCAGTGGAAGCAGAATTCCGTGCATTTGAATATATGGAAAAAGGCATTATAGACCTGGTGCCTGCAGCAGTGCAGGCAGTGAAGATGGAGGTCCGAAAGAAAATGGAATTGTTCGGCTCCGTGGGACAGGTCTGCCGTAGTAAAGCCGATATTCATGCGCTGATTGAGCAGGTTGTGAAAGAAGTAATGGCACAGTATAAAAAATAAGCAGTCTAATAAATAATTGGAAGAATCATTCCAGCAAAGATCTTACAAGGGAGACACAAGAGGAAATTTCTAAGAAACAATCCTCTGATCGTGTCTCTCTTTCAATTGTGTAAAAACCATTATAAGATACACTTCTTAATGTTTTTATCCATTTTGGTATGTCTACCGAACCTTTTCCAAGAGGCGTTTCTAAGAAATAATCGCTGAGCCGCAGGTCTTCAATCCCCCCCTCGGCAAAATAGTTATAAATAAACGCAGGATCAGCCTGTTTTATCATAATGCCGTCTTTTACGTGTACATGCACAATCTTATCGTGAATGTCCAGGACACCGGCACAGGGATCATCCCCGGTAACCATTACCAGATTTGCAGGATCATAGTTAACGGCAATATGAGAACAGTTTATATCTGTTAAAAACTGTTTTAAAGTCTGAATGGTTTCGGAACCTGTCTCCAGTGCAATTCGAACCCTGCAGGCTTCGCCCAATTCATTCAGGCGCTTACAGGCATCGGAAAGTATATGCCAGGTCTTGTTTTTTTCATTTGGTATCACGCCTAAGTGCGTGGTAATTATGGAGCAGTCCAGCTCTTTCGTCCACTGCATAATCCGTTTTGTTTTTTGGATACGTTCTGTATTTTCGGATTCTTTTGCAAATCCATGACCGCCCAGGTCTGCGCAGACGGCGCTGACAGTTAAGCCGGATTTTTGAAGACGATTACGGATATCCAGTTTTTCTGTGGTACTCAGCCGGTCGCAGTCTGACATGCCAGTGCCTCCGTAGAACTGGACACCATCTGCATCACATTCTGCGGCTAGTTGAATAGATGATAAAATGTCTGTATGAAATGATTCCAGCATAACGCCAATTTGATTCATAGAAGCCTCCTTTTCCGGTGGTACTTAACGATAAAGCTGTACCAGCCACTACCAGTGTTTTATAGACAGTGCGTATTCCGAAGGGGTGATTCCGGTAATTTCTTTAAAACGTCTGGAAAAATAATAGATATTGTCAAATCCTGTTTGTTCTGCAATCTGGGTAAACGAATAATTACTTTCCTGAATCAGCCTTTTTGCTTCACCAATCCGTATTTTTGTCAGGTAAGTAATGACGGAATATCCTGTTTGTTCTTTAAAGATTCTTTTCAGCTGTGAGACGCTGATTCCGGCTGTTTCAGCCAGTTGGTCTAATGTTAATTTCTGCCGGTATTTTGTTTCCAGTAAGGTACTGATCTTTTTTACAGTTGCGGCGTGGTTTTGCAGTTCATTTGAACGAATACAGCGTTCCCTTATGCCGATACTGTCATCGTGTCTGTGAATACAGATGATCAGCTGCTCAAGGCTTGTCTTAAGAAGCTGGTCACTTCCAAAGGGTGTATGTTCCTTTTTTTTCATGTTGATATTAGGAGGGGCTTTTTCAAATGACTCATAAGAAAGTTCCGATTCCTTTACCACATTGTGCAGGCATTGTTTTTCGTTTTGATTTAAAAAAAGGATCTTGTGCCTGAAAGTTTCCATGCAGGGACTGTTGCATACAAAGGATACTACAATGACATTTGAGCCTCCGTGTCCTGTTTCCTGAAATTTATGAAATTCTCCCGGCTGGTGAAAAGCCAGTTCTCCGGCTTTCAACAGATAGCGCCTTTCTCCGGCTGTAATCACAAGTTCGCCCTGGTCTGCATAGATGAATTCCCAGAAATCGTGACTTTCGCCGGTAAATAAAAAGTTTTTTGGAATTTTGTAGTATGAGATATTGATAAGTGCCGAAATAGACACTACGGTTTTTAATTCGTATTTGTTATATTGTACCAACAAATCCCTCTTTTCTGTATTGTCTGAGCCAATCTTATAAAAACAGTGACGTTTTTGGTAAGGTATATTTTTAAAATTAATTTATAATTAGGTTTATAAGAATTATATATGGATTTTGCGTAGATGTAAACAGGAAATATGAGATTCAGGAAAGGAGAATGTTAATTTGAAGAAATCAATTAGTATCTGGTCATTTCAGGAGAGTGATGTACGAAAATGTATCAGGCTTGCAGCTGAGGCAGGTTTTCAGGGAATTGAGCTGGCGCTTGACCTAACGGGGGATGTGGCAGTGGATACAACAGAAGATGAGCTTTTACTCATTAAAAAAGAAGCAGGCAACTGCGGGATTCAGATTCACAGCGTAGCCAGCGGCCTGTACTGGGATTATTCTTTTACTTCAAATTCAGAAGAGGAGAGGAATAAGGCATATGAGACAGCTGTTTGCCAAATACGGACAGCCAGAATACTTGGAGCTGATTCTGTTTTAATTATTCCGGGAGCTGTAGGAGTAGATTTTATGAAGGGACGAGAGGTAATTCCTTATGATACGGCTTATGAAAGGGCACTCGAAGCATTTCAGAAGTTGAAAATAACAGCAAAGGAATATGAGATACAGGTTGGCATTGAGAATGTCTGGAATAAGTTTCTGGTATCGCCCCTTGAGATGAAAACATTTCTTGACCAGATAGACAGTCCCTATGTGGGAGCCTATTTTGATGTGGGAAATGTGGTGTTTAACGGATACCCCGAGCACTGGATAAAAATACTTGGAAAGAGAATAAAAAAAGTTCATTTTAAAGATTACAGAAGAGAAGCCGGGGGGCTTTGCGGTTTTGTAGATCTGCTGGCGGGAGATGTAGACTGGAAGGCAGTTATGGAAGCATTTGAAGCAGTTGGCTATGACGGCTGGTGTACTGCTGAAATGCTGCCTCCGTACAGCCAGTACAGCGATCAGATAATCTATAATACATCCGCATCTATGGAGCGGATATTCAGAAAGGAGTAGGGCATGATTAAAATAGGTTTAATAGGAGCTGGATATATGGGCAGCATGCATGCGGCATGTTATCAGGCACTGGTGGGAGAAGGCGTGACGGTTGCGGCTGTTGCAGATATACGCCGGGAGTATGCGGTAAAGGCAGCAGAGGCATTTCAGGCAAAGGTATACGCAGATGGGATGGAATTAATTGAGGATGCAGATGTGGATGCCATTGACATCTGCCTGCCTACTTATCTGCATACCAGGTTTGCCGCGGCTGCAATGAAAAAAGGACGGGCTGTATTTATTGAAAAGCCGGTATGCATGCAAAAGGAAGAAATGGATTTTTTATTAAAAACAGAGGAAGAGACGAAGGTTCCGGTTATGGTTGGACAGTGTATCCGTCTGTGGAGTGAGTATGCGTGGCTGAAAGATGCCGTAACCAGAAATGCATATGGAAAAGTATGCTCCGCAGTATTTAAAAGAGTCAGTCCGGCACCAACCTGGGCGTGGGAAGGATGGCTACAGAAAGCTGAATGCAGCGGGACGGTAGCCATGGATATGCATATTCACGATGTGGATTATGTAAGATATCTGCTGGGGGATCCAAAGGACGTACAGGCAAGTGTATCCAGGGACAAAGAAGGTATGATACAGCAGATCTTTGCCACTTATGATTACGGTAATCTGCCGGTTACCATAGAGGCATGCTGGGATTATCCAGAGGCATTTCCCTTTGAAATGTATTATCGCATTAAATTAGAGGAGGCAACTATCGTATTTTCTTCTTCTGCCAGCCCATCTCTGGTGGTTTATCCAAAATCAGGAGGTAGAATAGTTCCGGAACTTGAGAAAGAGTTTGAAAGTGAAAATGATATCGGGGGAAATGTGTCCTCCCTGGGCGGTTATTACAATGAGCTTAAATATTTTACAGATCGCATTAAAGCTTCAGAGCAGCCGGCAATTGCCACTTTAGCAGAGTCTGTAAAATCTGTGGAACTGGTGCTAACAGAAATAGAAAAAGCCGGAGGAATGATAGCAAATGGATAAAACATATGGAGTAGCCCTGATTGGCTGCGGACATATGGGAGAGGCTCATATCAGCAATATTTATTATAAGACAAATGTTAGAATGGAATATGTCTGCGATCTGGACAGTAAAAGGGCTGAACTGTTCCAGAAAAAGTATGGGGCCCACAAGACCAGTACGAATCCTGTACAATGTATCGAGGATGAGGCCGTGGAAATTGTAATAATTGCAACTTATCCCAGCACTCATTTAGAACTGCTTGCACTCTGTCTAAAGAATCATAAGCATGTTCTCTGTGAAAAACCAATTACAGGAGAACGTGAGGAGGGGAAAGCATTTGTCCGCCAGGTAAAAGAACACCCGGATTGCAAGGTCTTAATCGGGCATATACTCCGCCATAATGCTACATATCAGAGGGTGGCACAGATGATTCAAAATGGAGCAATAGGAAAGCCCATTGCTTTTCGGATGGTACAGAACCACCACACAATGGATTGGGAAAAGTATAAACGAATGCTTGCTGAGGCATCTCCTCTTTTGGACTGCGGTGTCCATTATGTTGATATAATTAAATGGTTTACCGGGGCGGACGTGAAGAAAGTAGCAGCCTTGGGTGCCAGAACTGAGCCGGATTTACCAGAGGGAAGCTTTAATTACGGCATAATGATGATAGAATTATGCGATGGTTCTGCGGGTTACTATGAAGCAGGATGGAGCAATACCCTGTCCGCGGACAATCTAAAGGAATTCTCGGGTCCCAGGGGGAGCATCCGCATCATTTACAGAAAAGACAGGCAGACCCACCAGGAGGAAGGGGATCTGATAGAATACTACAAGTATCCGGAAAAAGTTTATGAAATGATAAATGTGCAGAGCCAGAGAAAGCCAACGGGGCGTCAGTTTGACCACCTGGTAAAAATGATAGAAACAGGCTGTGATGCGGTACCTGATATAGATGAGGTCTATGAAAGTTTTGACATATGCCTTAAAGCTCAGGAGCAGGTCACAGGGGAATATATATAACTGCAGGAGGTTACATCTAAAACAAATTGGCAAGCTAAGTATTATGTCCCAGGACAACATATATAACTGCAGGGGAGCAGCGAAAACAGGCAGGACAGGTAGTTGTCCTGGTTGTTTCCGCTGTTTTTTATCATCAATAAGTAATTCCTGTTAATAATTGTTAAAATTTTTGTTCCAGATCATTATTTCGTTTATTTCTCTATTTTTTACGTTTTGTTTTGCGGCAATGACCATACACATTTTTGATCGTGTTTGGAAGTTCCTATTTTATCTTTTTTATAGTGTTAAAAATATATATTAAAATTGATTTATTATATACAATTAAAAATCGTATTATAAAATTAAAAAACGAAATAAAGGAATTTAAATGGTTAAAATGTGTATAAAAATGGTAATTATCAAAAATAAATTAGATGATACGACGGAATAATATTATAAAATTATTTTAAAAATGTATTGACAATAGACAGAATATAGAATATTATATAAAAATAAGATACAGACAAGGCATCATAAATAAAAATGATTTAATAATATAAGACAGGAGGAACTAAGATGAATGTTTTGGCGGTGGGGTGCCATCCGGATGATCTGGAAATTGCATGTGGCGGTACACTTGCAAAATACGTGGATCAGGGCGCAGATGTATATATGTGCCATGTAGCAAATGGGAATATGGGACATGTGGAAATTTTACCGGAGCCTCTGGCAAAGCTTCGCGCTGTGGAATCAGAAAAGGCAGGAGAAGTTTTGGGAGTAAAAAAAGTATTTAATTTGGATATAGGAGATATATTGGTAAACCGGTTTGATTACGAAGCGGTGGATGCACTTGCAGATGTTGTGAGATTTGTAAAACCGGATGTAATTATAACTCATAATGACATGGATTACATGCAGGATCATATTGAGACAAGCAGACTTGCATTTAACAGCAGCTTTATTGCAACACTGGCACATAAATCCGTAAAGTATGCGGCGTTTAATGAGTTTGTGCCAATTTATTTTATGGATACACTGGCGGGGGTAGATTTTATACCAACGCATTATGTAGATGTTACCGAACAGATAGACAGAAAGTTACAGGCTCTTGCGTGCCATGAATCCCAGATTAAATGGATGATGGAACATGATGGAATTGATTTTCTGGATATGGTGAGGACCTGCTCCAGATACAGGGGGTATCAGTGCGGGGTTACATATGCAGAGGGGTATCGGCCGTGTACCGTTTATCCAAGGATGACGACTAAACAGTTATTGCCATCATAAACGCCAGCGGCAAAACATAAGCAAAAACCATGTAATGGAAGAAAGGACAGGATTTTTATGAAGATTAATTTTAACGAAACAGTTGGGGGAAGTTTATTAGAAGGATTTTATCCAAAGGGATGGGATATGGAGAAGATTGATAAATGCTGCAGCCACAATCCCGGGGATATTGCAGAGAGACAGGATTTTTGGAATCCGGATTTTAATATTGCGGCTTGTAAATCAGTGGAAGAATTCAATGTGAAGCTTGGACATGAAATTGCGCTGGAGATCAGGGAGTCAAAGGAAAAAGGACAGACACTGGCACTTATTTTACCGGTTGGACCAATGGGAATGTATGAGTGGATTGTCTATTATCTGAAGAGATGGAATGTATCCTGTGATCATTTGTATTGCTTTAATATGGATGAATGGGCTGATAAAGACGGAAATACACTGGACAGCACAGACCCAGGTTCCTTCCAATATGCTATGGAACATGCTTTTTATAATCCGCTGGGAGAGCTAACCGTACCGGAATCCCACAGGAATTTTGCAACCAGTGAAAATCTTCCTACATATCCCGAGAAAATAAAAAGCCTGAAAGAACAGGGAGCAAGGCTTGTCACCGTGTACGGCATCGGAAGAATGTGCCATATCGCTTTCTGGGAACCGCATTTCGCGGCAGAGTTTGATACGGATGATGAATGGAAAGAACAGTGTTACAGAAAAGGAGCATTGCTGCATCCGCTGACGATTGAACAGAATGCATTGACCAGTTTTAAGAGCAGAACTACTCTTGTACCATGTACAGCAAATACTATAGGACCAGGTTTATTTCTGCAGTCAGACCGTATGATCGGAGGAGCAGACGGTGCATTTTCAAGGGGAATGCAATGGCAGGGCATGTCACTGTGGATGACACTTCGTTATGAACCTTCCAGATGGGTTACTTCTTCTTATATTCCTACAGTTCCCGGTACACTTCTTTATCTGGAGGAATTAGCAGGACCTTTGGTAGCAGAATGTAATTAAGGAGGATTTATATGGGTGCAAAAAGTAACACACATGGAAAAAACATAATGGAAATGCTGGCGAAATTCTCCAAGGATTATATGTCCCTGGTAGCCATACTGTTGATAGGTATTGTATTTTCCATTGCTTCGCCTTATTTTTTCAGCGGTTCAAACTTTGCAAATATTCTGCTGCAGTCTTCTACGGTAGGAATTGTGGCTATTGGACAGGCACTTTTGATGATTACCGGACAGGTAGACTTATCCCTGGGATATAATGTCTGTTTGACTGGATGTGTATTTGCATACACAATGAAATACTTAAGTTTTAATCCATATCTGGCTATTGTAGTTGCATTAATTTTAGGTTTTGCAATCGGAGCTGCAAACGGTGTACTGGTAGCATATTGCAGATTGCCGGCTTTTATAGCTACACTGGGACTTCAGAATGTATGTAAGGGGCTTGCTAAAATTATCACCAACGCAACACCAATTGCCAATTTACCAAATGAGATTTCATTTATCGGAAGAGGATATATTGCGGCTATTCCAATCTGCGTTGTGATTATGATTCTTTTGTATATATTGTTCTCGTTTATTATGCGGAAGACAAAGTTTGGAAGGAATGTATATGCAGTTGGTGGAGGAACAGAAGCTGCATTCTATTCTGGAATTAATACGAAGATGATTATCTTTTTATCTTTTGCCATAGCAGGTCTTCTGGCAGCTGTTTCCGGGGTGGTGTTAACCAGCAGGCTGAATTCAGCAGCAATTACAAATGGAAATCTCTATGAATTTGATGCATACATATCCGCCGCCATTGGAGGGGTCAGTCTGGCTGGTGGAAAAGGAAAGATTATTGGAGCAATGTTTGGTTCCATTTTCCTGATTACATTTTTCAACGGAATGACAATGTTGAATGTGGATCCATTCTGGCAGGATGTATTGAAAGGCGTTGTATTGATTATTGCAATAGGCCTGGATGTATTCCGTAACAGGAGAAAGCATTAATATTCCCGGAAGGAGAGGGTTTACATTGAAAGATATCATACTGGAGTTAAAACATATTACACAGGAATTTCCGGGAGTAAAAGCCCTGGATGATGTCAGTTTTGAGATTGAACGCGGTAAAATACATGCACTGGTGGGAGAAAATGGTGCAGGAAAATCTACGTTGATCAAAGTGCTGGCTGGAATTAATGTTCATTATAAGGGAGAAGTCATTTTTGAGGGAAAGCAGTTTGCGGTAAAAAACCCTTATGCAGCAAAAGAATATGGTATCAGTGTGGTCCATCAGGAGTTGAAACTGGCGGAGACACTTACTGTTGCAGAAAATATTTTTCTTGGTCGTCTTAAGATGGATAAGGGAATGGTGGACTGGTCCGGCATGAAGAAACGTGCAAGGCAGATGCTGGATGATCTGGGTGTAGATCTGGATGAGAATGAGACGATAGATAACCTCTCAGTTGCAAAAAAGCAGATTGTGGAAATCTGTAAGGCTATGAATTATGACTGTAAGGTTCTTGTTATGGATGAACCATCTGCCGTGCTGACGGATAAGGAACTGGATATTCTCTTTGAGATTATAGATAAATTGGTTAAGAAAGGCGTTACCATTATTTATATTTCCCATAAGATGGATGAAATCTTCAATATATGCCAGAACGTTACGGTTTTAAGAGATGGAAAACATATTAAAACCATGCCGCTGGAAGGGGTGAAAAGGCAGGAGCTGATCAGTCTGATGGTAGGCAGGGATATGGGAATGGAATATCCCAAAGAAATAATTAAAATCGGAGAACCAATCCTGGAGGTAGACCATCTGACAAGGGAAGGTGTATTCAGGGATGTATCCTTTAAACTGAAAAAAGGTGAAGTGCTTGGCGTATCAGGCCTGGTAGGGTCAGGAAGAACCGAAATTATGAAGGCAATTTTGGGAATTGACAAGGCAACTTCGGGAACGGTAACGTTTAAGGGCAGCAAGATTGTTAACAGGAACTTTAAAGAAGCAATTCAGCGGGGATTCGGCCTCGTGCCTGAGGATCGTAAAAAACAGGGCCTGGTGCAGATATTTGCCGTCAGTGAAAATATTTGCATGGTAAATCGAAAGAGTGTCATTGAAAAGGGATTGATCAGGAACAGGCTGGTAAAAAAGATTTCCCACGAATATGTGAAAAAACTTAATGTATCTACTCCGGAGATCAGTACCGAAGTGCAGTATCTGAGCGGCGGTAATCAGCAGAAAGTAGTTATAGCCAAATGGTTGCTGCAGGACAGTGAAATTATTATATTGGACGAACCTACAAGGGGAATTGATGTAGGTGCCAAATCTGAGATTTACAGGTTGATTAACCAGCTTGTAAAGAGTGGAAAGAGCGTGATTATGATTTCCTCAGAACTGCCGGAAATCATTGGTATGAGCGATAGGGTAATCATTATTCACGAGGGCAGGCTTGTTGGAGAGCTGTCCAGGGAAGAACTTTCCCAGGAAACAATTATGTCACTATGTGTTTAGCTGTTTTTCATGGTAAGGGAAAGCGGCAATCAAAGGGTCTGGCAGATCACGAAATCAATAAACTGCCGGAGGGGTTTTAGACCAAGGAGGAAAACTATGAGTAAAATGGTGAAGAAGGTAATGGCTTTATTATGTACGGCTTCCATAAGTGCAGCAATGCTGGCTGGGTGCAGCAGCGGAAATGATAATCAGACTACAAAGGCCACGGAAGGTGCAGCGAAGGAGACTACGGCTCCGGCAGGAGAGACAAAGGCAGAGACCCAAAAAGAAACCGCCAAAGCAGCAGACAGCGGGGTAAAGAAAAGAATTGGAATCAGTCTGGTGTACAAGGGTGATGAATGGTGTGCAGCAGTAGATCAGGAATTTAACAAGCAGGCATCAGATTTTGGTTATGAGGTAAATATTCAGGATGGTAACCTGGACAATGAAACTCAGGTAAAACAGATAGAGAATTTTATCACCCAGCAGTATGACATCATTGCAGTTGATCCTGCAAGCCCGGAAGGAATTATTCCGGCACTGGAAAAAGCTACACAGGCAGGAATTCCAATTGTTGTATTTGACTCCGCAACTACTTATGAAGACATTGTATCCTATGTATCCTGGGACAGCTATGAGACAGGTACTTTAATTGGCGAGTACCTCCATGGATTGATTGAGAAGGATCATGGCGGAAAAGCTAATATTGCAGTGTTAACCATGGCAAGCCCGGTAAATATCGCGGATAGAATCAAAGGTGTAAAGGATGCTTTAAAAGATCTGGATATTACCTATGTGGCAGAGCAGGAATACGAAGGAAACCGTGAAAAAGCAGCTAATATTATTACAAATATTAAAGAAAATATTGACTTTGTAGTATCCGGCCAGGACAATGGCGCATGGGGAGCTGTGTCTGCTTTACAGGCATTGAATAATACTACAACAAAATGCTATTCTATGGGTGCTTACGGTACAGAACCATTTGATGCATTAAAAGCAAATGATTCAAATTATCAGGGGACGGTAGCGGTATCACCAAGCAAGCTGGTAAAGGCTACATATCAAGTTATGGATGACTATTTTGCAGGAAAGACAGATATTCCGAAGGTTGTTAACATTGACCTGGATTTAGTAACTACGGACAACATCAATGAATATCTGAGTAAATAGTATTTGTAAGGCTCTTTATCTGTATGTCGGTTAAAGAGCCTTATCTGCATTTTAACGGCTAAAATAAGGATACGATGTGAGTGGTGAAAGGAGTAATTATGAGCGATGTAGTTAGATGGGGGATTGTAGGGGCGGGAGGAATCGCCAGAAGAAGGACAATTCCTGCAATTAATGAAATACCAAATGCTTCAATTCAGGCGGTTATGGACACCAATACCAATGGCATGATTGACCTGATGAAAGAGTACGATATACCGGATGTATATGGAAATATAGATGATATGCTGAGAAATGCAGATATAGATGCAGTGTACATAGCATCCCCGGTGTTATTCCATAAGGAGCAGGCAATAAAAATATTAGAAGCTGGAAAACATCTGCTGATTGAAAAGCCCCTTGGAATTAATGCGTCAGCTGCAAAAGAAATTATGGAGTGTGCCAAACAGAAAAATGTATGTGCCGGAGTGGCTATGGTTATGCGTTTTCACGAAGGGCACCAAAAGATCAGGGAGATGATCAGGCGGAAGGAACTTGGAGATATCGTTACCTGCAGAGGACAACTGACCTGCTGGTTTCCGCCTATGGAAGGCAACTGGCGGCAGAATCCCGCAGTTTCCGGTGGTGGCGCACTGATGGATATGGGAATACACTGCATTGATCTCATGAAATACCTGTTGGATGACAGGGCGGAAAAGACAGTGGGGGTTATTGAAAATAAAAGTTTTTCTTATGCAGTAGAAGATTCCGCTTCGGTACTTTTAAAAATGAAAAAAGGTGCAACCTGTTACATAGATGCTTACTTTAATATACCGGATCAGGCGGCAAAGTGTTTCCTTGAAATTTACGGTACGAAGGGAAGCATTATTGCAAATGGCACAATTGGACAGGATGGATGCGGAGATATAAAAGTATGTATAGAGCAGGAAGATAAAGGGTATGAAAGCATTCAGATCCGAAATCAAAGTTCAGAGTCAATGTCCCTTAATTTTGATGAAATAAATATGTATGCAAAGCAGCTGAGTGAGTTTTCAGATTGTATACAAAAAGGAAAAGAACCAAGGACAACAATGGAAGATGCTTATGATACCATGAGAATTATCGATGCTGTATACCAGTCATCGAAAGAAGAAAGAATGATTTATCTTTAATTGGTACGGAGATGAATGGAATTTGAACTCAAGTATTTGTATCAGACATTTTATGGGGAATTTGCTCCGAAAACAGGAAGCACAGCAAGTCTGTGCGGACTATTTTGGGGCAAATTCCCTGCATAGGGGAAATAATTATAATAAGTATAATAAGGAATTAAATGGTAAGATTGCCGGTAAATAACTGATCTAATACAACACAGACAGATCCGTAAAGGGGGCTGTTTTCTTCAAATTTCGTTTTGTGTAGAGTAATGGTGCGGTTATTTCTAAATATACTGATCTGATTCAGGGTATACGCAATGGATGCAAGTATTTCATCTGGAAAATAAACCGCCGAGTGGCCAAATACAACAGTACTGATATCAATGATATTAATCAGATTGTTAAGGGCATAGGCAAGCTGGTCAGATATATTTTGCAGAATAGAGTATGCTTTTACCGAAGTAGTGCAGTATTCCATGGTGTCTTTAAAGGTTGTCAATTTGGTACCGCAGGCTTCATTTATCCGTTTAATTATAACAGGAGCACTGGCATACAGCTCCAGGCATCCCCGGTTGCCGCAATTGCATTTAGGACCTTTAAAATCTATGGTAGTATGTCCCAGTTCTCCACAGGAACCGGTAAGGTTATTTAACAGCTGTTTGTTAGATACTATTGCCGATGCTATCCCATTTGTAATACCAATATACAGGAAATTCTCTTTTTGCTGTCCTATGCCATAGTACATTTCGCAAAGAGCGGCTGCCTGCATATCATTTTTTACATAAACAGGGATATCAAATCTGTTAGACATATAACTTTTGATGTCCATTTCTTTAATATCAAAAAAGTTCGTTACATTTTTAATTACACCGTGTATGGTATCTACAACGCCAATGGTAGAAATTCCGATACCAAGTACGGGACGCTCCGTAAGGTGAAGGAGATATTCTGCAAGCCGGTAGGTTTTTTCTAAAATGGATTCAGAAGTTTCGTTTTCCTCAAAATCTTCCTGCTTTGCAGCGACTAGTTTCAGGCTCAGATCACTTAAAATGCCAAAGAGAAAGTCTTTTGAAATCCAAATTCCTGCTACGACAGGAGAAGTCGGAGAAATTGTAAGGATTTTAGGAGTACGCCCCAGGTTTTTTGAATCCGAGGAGGCTTCTGATTCTGCAATGATATTCTGCTGTAAGAGTTCTGATGTAATGTTGGTCAGCGTCATGGAAGTAAGTTTTGAACGCTGTGCGAGACTGTTGCGTGTGGTGCCGTTTCCGGTGGCTATTAACTGTAATATTAAAGCACGGTTATATTCTTTTACGCCGATAAGGTTTAATCCTGATTTTTTCATAACGTTTTATCCTTTTATTTATAAAAATAAT
>OATB01000310.1_pt1 | contig 41848 bp, 62 predicted proteins | sample 1494941 | NCBI WGS metagenome assembly OATB01 (sample SAMEA2579931, study PRJEB22360) | human gut metagenome | reverse complement strand
TGGCGGAATAGCTCAGTTGGCTAGAGCACACGGTTCATACCCGTGGTGTCGAGAGTTCAAATCTCCCTTCCGCTACTAGATGTATGTGCTACGCCCAGTACGACAGTGTAAGAGCCGTCGTGGTGGGCGTTTATGCGTACTACGAACCCTTTTATAACTTGTTCTATATTATCATCTACATTTTCGATTAAGCAACTCAAAAACTTTTTCATGCTATCGGCGGATGCTTTGTTTATTTCTTCGTATTGTTCTAAATTTAAAATTTCTTCTAATTCATGTTTCCTTTTTTGCAGCTTGTTCATATCCTCCATCAATTCCGGATACGAAATACCATTCATTATCGCTTTGGTTATATTTTTGATTTTGGCTGCGATCTCTACAAGTTCTAATTTTTCGTTCGATCTATCTATTACCTCTTTGTTTACGTCATCCACAATATTTCTTGCCACCATATCCAGATCCATTGATGTCAAGAAATCCTTTACGGTCTGCTTTACAAATTCCTCTATATCAGAAGCCTTGATGTTTTTTGAGTCACAAGATCTTGTTCTGGTTTTATTTCCGCAAACATAATAAGAGTTTTGGTGGCCACGTTGATTTACAGATGTTCGACCGCAATACATTGCTCCACATGTATCACAGTGTATAAGCCCAGATAAGAGATATTTTCTTTTAGCCTTATATGTTCCGCCCTTATTGGTTTTTAAACGATTTTGAACGGTATTCCATATCTCTTGATCAATGATCTTTGGTATTACATCCCTGATTTCTACCTTATTTTCATTTTCTCCGCCACCTGCCCATTTTCCCAATGTTTTTATCCTCCTCTTATTCCACGTATATATGCCTATATAGCGTTCATTTCTTAAAATAGCATAAATTGTATTCTTACCTAGCGGACGCCCCTTTTTGCCCGTTACATCGTGTCCTATGGCATCAAGGATCTCACTATAGCTACTTCCGGTTGCATACAAAGTAAATATTTTTTCCACGATCTCAGCTTCATATGGGTTTATAACATAATGCTGTTGGATTATTTCATATCCAAATGGCGGACATCCGCCTAAAAACAGACCTTCCTGTGCTCTCTTTGTAGTGCCCTCTATGGATTTTTGACGACTCTGTAAAACGTGATGTTGTCCTACACCGACAGTAACAAGCTCTGTTAGAAAATCACCAGGATCAAGCATGTTGCCCAGTTTGTCATGCACTGAAACTATTTCTATATCAAGTTTCATCATCTCTTTGCGAAACATAAACCAGTCTACAACATCTCTGGAGCCTCTGGATACATCATAAATTATAACTTTACTAAATAAATGTTCTTTGGCGTCTCTAAGAAGTTGCGTAAATCCAATCCGGTTGGTATTAGTTCCGGATTTTGCCTCATCCTTATAATAGCGAATAATGTTTAGACTATTTGACTTACAATATTTTTCTATGCTTTCAAACTGAAAAGCAATAGAATTCTCAGTTTGATTATCTGTGCTATATCTTGCGTATGCTGCTACAAATGTATTTGTTTTCATTATATCCTCCTGTAAAAAAGTATAGTAAATGTCAGGTATTTATGATATAATTCACATTGCGAGATGTGAGCTACATCATTATAATCGTCCAGTGCTGGTAACGCTGGGCGGTTTTTTATTGTTCGGAAATATTATTGCGTATCAGAACATCCCTTATATTTGGATTTGACGGTTGGGATGTTCTGTAGCTGCTTAGATTAATTCTTTATGCATATTTTGCTTTTGTTCTTTTAGTCTCTTCATGTTTTTGATGAAAGAGGAAAAGGTGTCTTTAATTATGTCGTTTATTCTTAGCTCAAGGTTGTTAGGATCTGAAGACTCTATTTTTAACCTTTTGAATTTCTCACGCGCATGATTAAAAGGAATTCCGCAGAACGATATTATTTCTTCTACAGAATTCATCTCACATTCTTGCAGTACAATATCGGGACCTGTAAAGGAATATGCAAACTCATCAACGGCACGATGGGAATTCTTTAAATCTATGTAAGACCGCCGCATTTGATGTGATAAATTCAGTTCTTTCCACATCTCTATGTATCCTATTCCCAAAGTAATAACCCAGCGTCTTAACTCGATAGGATCATTGCAATTATAAAGTACTACATACTTGTCTACCTCATCGGCATAATAAACAATTCCTCTATGTCCGCATTGATGAATGGCCTTTTCTTCACTCATATTGCATACAGTGGCGAATACCTGTATTGATACTATTAATATGCCAGGTATAAATTCCACAGGAACAGGAAGCATACTTATATCATATTTAATTAGCGCTTCATAAGCTTTCATACATATTTCTTTGGCTTCTTCACAATCGAAATTTTTGAGTGTTTTCATTGGTTTTTACTAAATCCTCCTTTAGTATAGTTACACAACGTTGTATATCCATATTTTACCACCAAAGAAGGACTTTGTTAGTAGTCCAATTTCTGCCAGTTTTACCTGTTACCGAACGGGAAAGAACTAATTTTAGGATTTTCGTTAAACATCTTCGCCTTAAAACTTAGCGCCTGCAAATCAGTGTCGCTTAAATTTTTTTCGTGACCAGGAACGGTCTTTCCGACAACTTCTCCGATACACTTTATATCTTGTGTTCCGGTATAAGGAATCCCCGGATAATTTTTATTATCAGATAAAAGCCCCTCATCGCCGACTCTTTTTATAAGTACATCGTTCCCAATCATAAAAATACCAACTTGATCTTTTTGCAACTTTTCTGTAGTTTTTTTAACAAGTACTTTATCACCGTCATGATAATTAGGCTCCATACTGTCCCCGTTTACACCAACTACAAAATCTGCTTCTTGGGATATGTGATCCAGAGGAACTTTTATAGTATCGGTTGGAATATAATCAAACAGGTATTCTCCAGATCCGGCAGAAGCTATTTTTTGAAAGTAAGGAATTATCCTGGATGAAGCTACCTCTTTAATATCCACCATCGTTTGAGACTCTCGGCTTTTACTTGAATGCGCTCTTGCCATTTCTAACTCATTTACACGTTGGAGTTCTTTATCTAGTAAGAAGGTTATTATTTCTTTTCCAATATCATCTAATTCCCGGAATTTAGAGATATGTTCCATCTCAGCAGATTTTAAACTGTAAGAGTGTAACACCTCGGCCTCATCGGTTAATCCGACAATATAGTCTACTGATACATCAAACATTTTGGAAATTAATATTAAAAAATCAGAAGCCGGCTCTCTGGCGCCTGTTTCATATCCGTTATATGTCGTGTATTTAACACCTATATAATTGGCAAACTCTTTTTTATTCATTCCTGTTTTTTCTCTTATCTCTTTAAGTGTATCTTTAATCATGATATTACCTCCATGAATGTATTGTATTACATATTTTACAAAACGTCAATAAAATAATTCTCAAAACGTGAATTAATTTGCGAAATGAGTATTGACAAATTCTCAAAACGGGTATATAATCTGGTTATAAATTTACAAAATGAGTAACGGAGGTGAGAGAATATGATTTTTCCTAATATTGAAGCTGAAAGAGCAAGATTGGGACTTACAAAAGAAGAATTTGCTGAAAAATTGGGGGTAGTTACTAAAACATATTATAACTGGATAGGAGGCGTTAATCCCATTCCAAGCGATATGCTATTAAAAATTGCTAAATTATGCAATACGAGTATTGATTATCTTTTGGGGTTAAAAGATGAAAAGAAAGTAGGATAGGGATTAGAAGGTGTACGTAAACGATGAGAGTGTATATAAAATCTGTCTCTATCAAAAAAGGTTAATAGAGACAGAAATAAGATAATTATTTACCTTTTTTTATGGAATCTGCTATCTTTATGAATTTTTCTGCTGAAATAATACCGGATTTATAATAATCATAAAAACGACTAGTTTCAGATTGGATGTCAAAATTTTTACTGAGTTTTTTGTCTAAAGTAGGTAAATCAGAGAGATATCCTAAATCTATGGCGAGCCGATAAATATGTTTGCATGGTAAATTTCTGGATTCAAAATCATAACAAGAGCATCTCTCTAATGTTACAGAATATGGGCAATCGGAAGAGCCAGAAATTAATGCACTTTCATTATTATAATCAATATTCACATCAGAGGCTGATATTTTTTTTGCGGAAATAATACGCTTGATTTGATCAATATCATTATGTACTGAAGAATCCCAATTATTAAAACTCATACTTTATTATTCCTTCTCTTATATGTATTTGGCTGCTATAACAGTCAGTACTTAAATTATAGAAGATATGGAGCAAAATATCAATAAAAATAAAAAGAAAGCAGGGAAGGAGGAAAAAAATTAAAAGGAGGGAGCTATATTAAATGTCAAATATTTGGATCGGAAGAAATGAAATAGAGGAAATGAAGAATATCTTGTCAGTATGGCATAAAGATCTTAATAAAACACAGAAAAAACAGGTTGGAAATATTACAGAAGAACAATTTTACACGGTAGCAAAAAGAGTATGCAATCTGGAGCTGCAAAATCGTGAAAGAGCAAAATTGTTATTATCCAATTTTAGTACAGGAGATATTTTGAATTACTTAATGACTTGCGATGAGGTGAAGGCAGTAATCTATGTTGATAAGAAACATGCATATGATATAAAAACAAATTTTACACAAATGCATGGCTCAGGTGAAGACAGAGTAATTATTGTACATTAAGCAAGGGGATAAACGTTTGCTATACGTTCCTTGTAGTAAGAATCGTGATTACCACTGGTTTGAAAACCAAGAAAGATACTTTGAGGAACATTTTTGTGTTTGATAGTACCACCGGTTCGTTTCGTAATATAAAGAATGCCGTTGTCGTAAACAGCCTCTGAATAGGTGGTTTGAGTTAAAGCAATATGATCGGACATAATAGATAAATTCTCCTTTCTAATAACTTGGCGAAGCAACGCCTGTATATAAATTATAGGAGAGGTGGAACAAAATAGCAATAAAAGAAGGGAGGGTACATAATGACAAAGGGAACAGTAATAATTGATAACAGTCAGCCAGTAACAACAGAGTATTTAGTATTTGCCTTATTTGGAAAACCGTTAAGTAAATTAGCAAAAGAAATAAAGATCAACAAAAATGGCGAATGGGATCACGTTTATGACAAGAAAAGTGCTTCACCCAGTAACCCATGAGACAATTAGTAGAAAGGAAGGGTAAACTTGAGCAATGAAGAACAATACGAACCGGATGAGCTGAATGGATACTGTAAAATAATGCTGGACTGCATAAGAAAACAGCATCCATTCAGAAAAAGGGTGGAATAGGATGAAAAAATTATTAAAATTGTTTGGTGCGCTTATACTTGGATTATTTTTGATCAAAATATGTGGATTAGAATGCTTTATAATTCTTTCAATTTTTTGGTCGTACATCATATTATCAGAGCATAATTAGCGAATATTAGTAAGAGAAAGTATGTATAGTAGAAAGGAAATAAATGCAAAAATTATTAGAGCACTAATTCCGTTTACTAAATCACCGTTTAATAAATATATCAAAGAGCTAGTAATTGTAAAGATATCAAGAGACGCCAAAACGATAAATAGAGAATATAATAATTTATTAATAATATTCAAACGTTTGAAAAAATCTATAAATGAATTGGTAGGATATCCGAGATATCTTTTGAGTTTTTCATAATCATAATTAATCTGATACTCAAAATTAGACAAGTGGTATAGGTTGGGTTTCTTTTTAACTGACTCTTCTTTTAAAATGTCGAAAAGCTTTATTGTTTTCGGATAAACATAAGGATAATTTTTATAAATTAGTTTTTCGGTTTTGCGTATGAATAACAAAATATCCGATTTGTCACCAGGATTTCTAAAATATTTGCATTGATTTTTTAGCAGATATAATGGCAAATATACTTTATTAAACTGATTCTCTCTTATCTCGTATTGATGTGGTTTGTTCAAAGTATACCTGGTAGCGATATAAGTTATAAGCGCAGGTATTAATATTTTGGCGTAATCAGCAATCAATGGATAGAATTTTTTAGGGATGAAATTGAAAAATATTTTAAACACTCCTTTCATATATATTTGACGGTTATAACAACCTGCACTTAAATTATAGAGGAAAATTAATTAAATAGCAATAGAAAGAAGGAAAGGCATTGAAAAACAAAGCAATTAGCATACTGGCAATAACATGTATCATGGAAACAGCGCAGATTATATTTAATAATCCCTGGAGGATAACCGAGGCGGTACCAACATTTATTGTTTTTGGATCAATCATATATTATTCGCTTCAGGAGTTAGACGATATAAGAAAAAGGAGAAAGGATGTTTAAATGAAAGCAAATACAATTGCAGAGTTTTATATTTATAAATGGTTGGAGGAAAATGGATTCTATATGCCAGACTTCAAAATAATATTTAAAGGAAAAGAAGCAATTATTACTGATAAAAATAATGATGTAATGATTTTGGAATACCGTGAGGGTACTGTGCAGGAGAAAGAATATTGAGATCAGAGGTTTATCCGGGAACAAAAACAAAAGTAACAAGCCCATTATACCAGGTGAAATGCAAATGTGGACATGTACAATGGCAGTTATATCCGGAGGGAAAATGTTTAAGGTGCGGAAGGTTAACACAAGAGCTGAATTGTTGAATTGTAGTGCAAAGTATAAAACTGCAAATGATAAGAAAACAGAAAGTACAACTAGGAAAAGCTTAAATAAAAAAGCACATGCGTTGTGGAGAACACATGTGCAGCGGGCTTTCGCCTCACTCATTAACTTATATAAAATTATAACACCAGTGGGGCGCTAAGTCAAGAAAAACAAGGGATTGAGATCCCTTTAAAGCTTGATAAAGCAATTATACTTAGATTAAAAGAGGTGTTATATGGCTTACTTGAAAAAGACGTATAAAATAGGCGACAAAATAGAAACAGAGAAGGTCCATTCCGGGAGATACGGCAAACGTGGTGGGAAAAATGCAAAGAAAATAAATCCAACCAAGGAGGAAATGCAAAAGGTAAATGAAAGGAATACAGCCAAAAAACTAAGACGCAAAATAGAGGCTAATTTTGGTGAAGGAGATATACATTCTGTCTTAACCTATCGGAAGGACGAGAGACCAGATGTAAAGATGGCAAAAAAGTATTTAAAAGATTTTTTCATACATCTCAGGAAGGAATATAAAAAACAGGGACAGGCACTCAAATATATAATCGTAACGGAATACAAGGATAAAGCGATCCATCACCATATGATCATTAATGATGTCGGAAATACAGCCAGATTATTGCAGAAGTTATGGAAGTTCGGAAGACCACACAATACTCTCCTGGATGATACTGGAGAATATGGAATACTTGCAGCCTATTTGGTAAAAGAGACACAGAAAACATTCAAGGAAGAGAGCAATCCAAATAAGTTACGATACACATGCAGCAGGAATTTGGTTAACCCGGAGGAACCGCCAATTAAAAAGGTAGAGGTCATTAAGGCAGATGGGTGGATTGATATACCAAGACCAATAAAGGGGTATTACATAGATAAAGAAAGCCTGATATCAGGAGTAAGTGATAAAACTGGATATCCGTTCCAGTATTACACCATGAAAAAAATAAAGGATGTGAAAAGAGAATGACAACACAGAACGGAAGAGTAAAACTTACGCGTGAAGAAGCCAGGAACATAAAGAAACTGGACCATAAGCAAATGCAGAATCTAATGCAGGAGGTCTACAATACTGGGAAGGAGGATGGATCAGAGCAGAATGATTGTAGAAAACTGGTGGAGCAGGCACTAAAAAACGTTAAAGGTATCGGAGAGAAGCGTAAAGAGATAATTTTGGATTACGTTGAAATATTGAGCATAAAAAGACAGCAGAATTCCGATAAAGCTTAAATGTGAAAGGTTGCTTGGGTCATTAAGCGCAGACAAATAATAAAAATGTTTTTGATTTTTGGTGAAAAAATCTTGGAAGCCGCATAAAAAGCAGGTAAGTGGGTGTCTACCAATGGAGATAAATATTTATTTAGATTCTACAGTACGAGGGCCAAACAAATGTGATGGTTGGTGTGCATTTATAATCGAAGCCAAAAAAGGCACAGCAATCGTTACAAAAGAATCGTTTGAGTTTGTAGAACAGCGTACAGCACATCAAATGCATTTAATAGCCCTATACCATGCATTGAGAAGATTTACAAAGCAGTCCACAATAACAGTATATACAGAATGTGTATATCTTGTGAATACTGTTAATGAGGGGTGGATGGAACGATGGCAGAGGAGTGCATGGAAAAATAAAAGTGGGCAGGAAGTAAAAAACAAGTATCTATGGCAACTTATATATGATGTATCCAGGGAACATTCCATAAAGGCTGTATTTGAAAAACAGCATGAGTATAAAAATTGGATGCAGACTGAAATGAGGAGGAGGAAAGAAAGTGGAAGGACTGATGTTTCCAAAAACCCAGAATAAGAAAAAAAGGAAGAAACATAAAAAAAGTATCTTACAGGATCAGAGTATAAAACAGTGTTTTCTTTGTATGCTGGAAGGGGATTACAGGGTAAAGCCAGTGCATAACCATCATATTTTTTATGGTAAAGGAATGAGAAACATAAGTGAAGAGGAAGGAATAAAAGTAAATCTCTGCGTAGAAAGACATCATCAATACGGAAAAGAATCGGTTCATGGGAATCCCGGAGACGGAAACGATCTGATATTAAAAATGATAGGGCAAAAGGCATATGAAAAGACACATAGCCGGCAGGAATTTATGGATAGATTTAAAAAAAACTATTTGTAAGGAGGAAAAGGAGATGCGTGTAATTGTAATCGTAAATTTAAAAGGCGGAGTAGGGAAAACAACAACAGCAGAAGCGATGGCGCATGAATTAAGTAGAAAGTATAAGAAACAGACATTACTTATTGACAATGATAAGCAGGGAGATTTGTCAAAGGTATTCGGATTATATAGTGAGATGGGGACAGCGCCAGTAGCAAAATTATTGAGCAGAAAAGAAACAGATATATTAAAACTGGAGAAGCCTACAAAATACAATGGGATACATATTATACCTTCAAATATGTCGTTGATGGAAGAAACGCTGTATTTAAGTACGGCGGAAGTGTCAGAACAGTTAAGCCGCTATAAAGCGATACTTACTCGGGCGGGATACCTGTATGACTATGTGATCATTGATAATCCTCCCGATATAGCGATCAATGTAATAAATGCATTGGCAATCGCAGATGATGTTATTATCCCAATAAAGATTGATAACCGATCAATACGAGGAATGGAGATCCTTACGGAGCAGATCGAAATTGCAAAACATATAAACCCTAAAATAAATCTTATAGGGATACTTCTCACAATGTATAAAAAGAATGACGCTAATATTGCCGGGGAAGGTTGGTTAAGAGAAAAGGGATACAACTTATTTAAAACAAAAATCAGAAATAGTGAAAAAGTAAGTGAAAGCACATTCTTTAACCAGAGCATACAGGAGTATAGCTTTAGGAGTGCAGCAGCAGTAGATTACCGAAGGTTGGTAAAAGAGTATTTAGAAAAGACCGGAGGGATATAATGTCAGTTAATAAAAAATTTAATTTTATGGATTTATTAAATATCAAAAGCATTGAAGAGTCAGCAGAAAAGGTTGAAGATTTTACGGAAATTAATTTAAGTCCGTATGATGTAAAACCATCTAAAAGTAATTTTTATAGTCAGGAAAGTATAGAGGAACTGGCAGACACATTTCTAATGGTGGGACAGCAGCAACCAACTGTGTTAGGCAGGGTCGAAGGAGAATTCAGGATATTAAGTGGGCATAGAAGGAACCTTGCTAATATCTTCAATTGTGAAAGAGGACATACAGAGTATAAGAAGATTAGATACTGGTATAAGGACATGACAGAAACAATGTTTGAACTTTCACTTTTAATTGGAAATGCATTTAACAGGGAATTAACGCAATATGAAAAAACAGAGCAGACTTCAAGGTTAAAAGAAACTCTTATGAGAGCAAGAGAGCAAGGAGAAATAGAGGTTGGTGGTTCGCTAAGGTACATAATAGCAGATGTATTGAAAACCAGTGAAACACAGATAGCCAGAATGGAAAAAATTAATAAAGATTTGATTGAAGAAGCCAAGGAACAGTTTAAAGATGGAAATCTAACGATTACAGGTGCATATGAGACAAGCAGGCTTGAGCCGTCAGAACAGAAAGAAATTGTTGCGTCACTGGCAGCAGGAGAAAAAATTCAGGCAAAAAGTATTACAGAACGGGTGGAAGAACGTAAAGAAATTGCCAAGCAGCAGGAGAATGAGAAAAGGGAGCAGAAGGATGCTATAGAAAAAGCAATAAAAGAAGCAACGGAGCCATTGGTAAAAAAAGTACAAGATGCAGAAAAAAGAGCGAAAGATGCATCAATACAGGCAGCACAAGCTACAGTGGCAGCAGAACGTGCAGCAGAGAACGCAGATTATAGCGCAGAAAATGTAAAAGATGCTATAGAAAATAAGATGTCCGATTCGGACAACATGGAAGATTGCCAAAGCGTCGCAGAAAGGGCTATGGATGCATTAAGAAGTCTTCTCAGGAAAATAAAGTACATAAGCGAAGGGGATGTAATTGTCCTAGAAGAAATGCTAATAGAATGCAACCAAAAAGAAAGGGTGGATTAATAAATATGATCGGATATATTTTAGGTTTTATGATTGGGGGATTTGCCGGGGCACTGGTTATGGCTTTATGCGTTACCAGCAAGAATAGTAATGTAAACATGGAGGGCGATAAGTGGATTCCAGTAGTGGAGCGTTTGCCCGAGGAACCAGAACGGGAAGTGTTGCCAAATGTCGATGATTTGGATGAGTTTCCGGAGTATATAGTCATGATTGAAGGAGCGAGCGAACCAACAGTATTAACATATGCAGGTAATGGGACCTGGTACAGAGATGAACATTATTATAGGGTTATTGCGTGGATGCCATTACCAGAATCATATGTGCAAAATTGAGACTTGGAGGGCTAACGGGTGAATGAATTAAATGAATATCAGAAGATCGGCACAGTATCAGAGTGCCGAAAAGCGATGAACTATTATAATCAACATCACAAGGCACGTCATGCGAAAAATGAAAATTGTAAAACATGCAAGATTCACGGAAATTGTGACGCGGAAAAATATAGTTCATGGTGTATATATTACAAAAATAAAACTTTAGTGGAGATGTAGATATGTGGATAGTGGAGAATATAGACGGTGACGGTTTATCAGTTAAAAAGGGATTTGAAACATATGAGGGTGCAAAAGCCTATTCAGAATGGACTCTAGGTTTGATTCGTTATGTGGTAGATTCAGAAAATTAAAATTTGAAAGTAGGTGTGAAGATGAGAGAAATTATATTTCGCGGGAAACAGATCAACACTGGGAAGTGGGTACAAGGATACCTGTTTTGCATCTGGGGCAGAGCCTATATATTATGGGGAATGTGTAACGATATCCCATGTAAAATCGAAGTGGACCCGGAAACGGTATGTCAATGCACAGGAATTACAGATAGTAACAGAAGATTAATATTCGAAAAAGACATCGTGAGTTATCCAGATTGCGAAATGGATACGGAAGCAGGATCAGGGGATTGCTTTGAAAATATCGGGGTTGTTGAGTGGGATAGTGAAAGCATGGGATATTATTTTACTAATAGAGTTACGGCAGATATGAATGATATTGATATCAAGGCAGAAGTTGATATTATAGGAAACGTACATGATAATTCATATCTGCTTAATATTAATATTTGAGAAAGAAGGTGCGGAATGAAAGTATTAACCACCAAAAAACAACGGGATATAGAGTACAAAAGAGATATTATATTTGACTATATTCGTAATAACATCGGTGATAACGTAAAAAGTATGAGCGATGCTGTTGAAGCATTAGCTGATATTAGTTGCAACTGTGGGATATGGAGCAATCCAGCAGATAAATACTATTAAGATTCAGAAAGGATGGAAAATCATTTGGGGATTGATTTAAGCAGGTTTAAGGTAATACATGGAGATAAAGTATTGAATGCAATAGCACTTTTGGACGTTCGGTTGCCGGGAGATATAGACTGGGAAAAAAGAGATATTATTGTTAAGCCGAAAACAATTGAGGTATTAGCAATAAATGAAGACGGAAACATTGTAACAATTAAAGATGAGGCATGGACATTTCAGTTTTTGCCAATTGTTAATGGAAATTAAAATTTCGTGAAAGAAGGTGCAGAATGAAATTTGAGTTACTGTATCTATTGGCAAGATTCAGGGGGCTATTTCCCGATAATCACAAAGGAAACTTTGTTTTTGGAAAACCAGATAAAAATACTGTTAGGCATATGTATTATCGTGGAGGGTTTGTTCCGTATCGGATTGATAAATTAGTTACATACAGATAATTAAAATTTAAGGTGGGTGAAAAATTGCGAGTAAAAGAATTAAAAGCATTTTTGAATGCAGTTAAAGATGATGAAAAAGAAATATTCTTCTACCATGATGGCGATGACCCATTTGGTGATGGTACGGTAGCAATCGAAAATGCATTCGAAGTATCGGAAGACTGGAATGTCACAGGAGCATTTAAGGGCGTTTATCTAAAAAACAATTAAAATTTAGGAGGTGTAATTTTGGAACTAAAAGAACTGCTGAAAACAGAAGTTAATAGCGCTTTATTAACAATAAAAAATCACAATAGGGATAATGGTTTCTTTCGTGACACGATAGTAGAAATTGAAAAAGATTTGAATTATAGGCAATATGAACCTATGGGAATATGCAAGAACGTTCCATTTGAATGTACTGTTGCAAGTCGAGCAGTTGCATTTGTGTATAAGTATGATGGAGAAATATATTGGTGTCATATGCCGGAAACATATTATCACCATCTCCTGGTGGAATGCTATGGTTGGACAGAGGCAGGAAAGGTATTTGAAGAAGTTTTAGATAGTTAATCTGAAATTTATCTAATGAACAAGAAGGAGATTATGAATGAAAAATAAAACGGAGACAATTAAGCGTGGAGAGAAAGTAAGGGGTAATATATTAATCTTCATTACTGAGTATATCAAGGAGCATGGATATGCACCGACATTTAGAGAAATAGGAATGGGGGTAAACCTCAAGTCTACTGCTTCAGTTTCAAATCATATTGAAAAGATGATAAAAGCAGGAGTATTGGAAACCGATGCTGGAGTAGGATCACCGAGAGCATTAAGAATTCCAGAATCACTAGAAACACAAAATGAAAGCCGGGGATAACCCCGGCAATAAAAAAACATATAAAAGAACATATGTTTATATAACCATAAAAATATAGCAGTAGAGTCCCCGACCAAAGTTCTTCTACTGCTTCCGCTTAAGAGTATTATATAACATATTTACTTCTTAAGCAATATAAAAAGGAGAAGATTGTATGTTAAAAAATGACATTATTAATGATGTAGTAACAGAAATGCAACAGGTGTTGAATAGCGAACAGATAGAAAGATTAAAACTGACATTGATAGTTAAGATGCATAATTATGATGTTGTAGAATCTGTGTTTTTACCGGCTGTAGAGGTCAAGGACAACAATTGGCTACTGAAAAGATTTACCATAGATATGATGGCATTGGGAAGAGCAGATAGTACTATAAAGCAATATGTATTGTCGGTCCGTAATCTATTGAATGATGTAAATAAATCTTATGATCAGCTTTCAGGACAGGATATAACGGATTACTTAGCTATCATGCAATACCAGAAAAGAATATCAAATAATTACAAAGGCACACTGCTCAGATATTTTTTTAGTTTCTTCAAATGGGCATATAAAAAACGACATATTCAGGAAGATATTATGAGGGATGTAGATTATATCAGGGTTGAGCGAAAAAGAAAAGATCGTTTATCTGATATGGAAATCGAGGATGTTCGTGAAGCCTGCAAGGATTTACGGGAAAAAGCAATTGTAGATTTATTGTTTAGTACGGGTATGCGTATCGGAGAACTGGTAAGATTGAATATAAAAGATATTGATTTTGCTTCTGGTACAGTGAGTATTTACGGAGAAAAAACAAGAGAATATCGAATAGGGTTTTTAGATGTTAAAGCAAAAAAATCTTTAATGAAATATTTAGAAGAACGTAATGACGATGACCCAGCACTCTTTGTTACAAAACGTAGACCTTTTAAGCGTCTTGCAAGAGCAGGAATGGAACTGGTTGTAAAACAAATAGGTGCAAGGGCTGGTGCACATCTAATTACTACAGTGCACGTCTTCCGGAAGACATTTGCGAGTGTACTGTACTTAAAGACAAAGGATATTGTATTTGTGTCACGGTTGATGGGGCATTCCACAACGGATATAACCATACAATACTATCTGTGCGAAGACATTGAAGATATGAGAATTAAACATAACAGAGCTGCCTAGACTTAAATATTAAAGGAGAATTAAATGAACAATAAAATGGAAATGCAGAAGGAAAAGAAAGTGTTGGAATGGTATTTGGGGAAAATGTACAGGGCAAAACTCAGAAAGCATCAATTAAACAGAAGACTTCAGGAGATAAATGACGAATTGAATTCTCCAATTGGAGGGAAAGGGTATTCAGCTATGCCACGGAGTAGCGGAGGAGTTAGCCAAGGAGCTGCAAGTATAGTTATGCGGATAGCTGAAATTGAGGACCGTATAGAAGATCAAAAGAATACTATAGCAAATGCGATGCTTAAAGTTATGGATATAATGGATTACTTACCAATAAATACAATGGAGAGATACATACTTGAGTTAAGATATATCGATTGCCTAAGTTGGAAGAGAATACAAGAGGAGGCACATATGACACGGAATCCATGTAATAATTATCGTAACTCTGCACTGCATATACTTCTACAGAATAAACGAGTTAAAAAGATTATAAAAGATAGTGAATATGAGTATAACGATTACATTGAAAAAACTGGTGAGAAAAATGATTAGGAATAATTAATCGTTATCATAGAAGCTTATATTACTATGGCTTAAAAGAAGTGTGCGACAACATGTATACTTTGTGGGGCGATATGTAACAGGGTATAGGAGATCACTGCCACAACTAAGCATTAAGGAGGGAGAAGAGATATAAGGTTGATCTACTATGCTTGCTGAAGATGTGTTTCTATTAAGCGAATTTATTAAGATCAAAGGACGTGAGGAGTAAGCAACAGGTGTTGACTGTATGTGATTTGATGTGATCATAACATATATGATATGGCAAGGTATGAGTAGATGCTGAGTGACCATAATGAGTACACAAAAGTACATTACTATGTGTTAATATAATAGCATAGAGATCAAGAGATACATAGGGATAAGTGTAGAGATATATTTTGATAGTTTAAAACGAACTTCGTTAGAAAGAAAGAGAGCTACTGTGCCTGACAAGTGTAAGAAAATTGAATGAATAGAATGAAGAGCAGCCAAAGAGGCTGCTCTTTTTGCTGAAAAAGTGCACAAAAAGCGTAGGTACTACTTGGACATAATTTTAAGTGCGGGGCGGGGAAGGCGCATAGTTTTTCTCTGTAAAAGCGATTTTTTAGGGGTATTTCCTTCCGCTTTGGAGGTCAACATTTGTAAAAAATTAGAGGGTGAAGAAAGAAGTTGAATTCAGGGGGCGTCATTTATGCTTGTTAATCAAAAGGAATTGGCCAGAGTGCTTGGAATTACTGATAGAAGGGTTCGGCAACTACGAGAAGAAGGATTCTTTTCGTTCTCTGAAAATGGCAAGAGATATGAACTTGAAAAGTGTGTGCCGGAGTTTATTGAGTATAAGGTAAAAGCGGAAACGGGTAATGGTGCATTACTAAATAAAGATCAGGAACAGGCAAAACATGAAATAATAAAAAAAGAGATATCAAAGTTAAGATTAAGGAAATTGCGAAAAGAACTTCATGAAGCTCAAGATGTAGAAGATTTTTTGAGCAATATGTTACTTAATTTTAGAAACCGTTTATTGGCTATTCCGGCTAAAGTAGCAATGCAGGTAGTCGGAGAAAAAGATGTACATAGGATAAACAATATTCTTCAGAAAGAGATGCTGGAGACATTAGAAGAATTATCGGAATATGATCCGGAAGAGATAAATGGAGAAATCGATGATATTGAAGAGGAAGAAGAGGAAAATGAAGATGCAGAATAGCGGCATGGGATAGGTGATAATTTGAGCAGCAGGGGGAGAAGCAGAAACAAAACACGTAATTTATTTAAACGAATAATAAAAAAGACATTAGCAAAACCAGAACAACTTAAAGTTAGCGAATGGGCTGAAAAATACAGGGTACTGGATGAAACCAGCAGTATTCCGGGGAAATGGTCAAATGATATCACACCATATTTGAAAGAAATAATGGACAGTTTTAATGACCCATATATCGATCATATAAACTTCTGTAAACCGACACAGGTTGGAGGTACTGAAGCGTTACTAAATATGATCGGTTTTATTATTACAGAAAACCCATCACAAACCATGATAGTTTACCCAACAGATGATCTTGCAAAAAATATTTCAAATGACAGATTAAAACCGGCATTTAGAAAAAGTCCAAGATTGAAAGAAAGATTCTTGGAAACAAAGTCAAAAGAACTGGATTTGAAGTTTAAAGGTATGAATTTATACTTAAGAGGATCAAATTCACCATCAAAACTGGCGTCAAATCCGATTAAGTATTTAATGTTTGATGAAATTGATAAAATGGGAGGCGCTTCAAAAAAAGAAGCTTCACCTTATAATCTGGCATTAGAGAGAACAAAGACATATAGAAATACCAGGAAGGTATATACATGTTCAACCCCGACTTTAAAAGATAATTATGTGTGGAAGTTTAACACAGAGGCGGAAGATCAGAGACATTATTTTGTACCATGTCCACATTGCAATACAGAGATAGAGTTGAATTTTAAACAAATTATTTTTGATAGAAACAAAGAAATAACGATAGCAGATAGAGCAGAAACAGCTATTTATGTTTGTCAGGAATGTGGATGTGAAATAGAAAATAAAGATAAACCGGAAATGCTGAGAAATGGTAAATGGAAAAGTGTGCAAAGAAAATGTACAGGGAATCCCAAAAGTGTTTCTTTTTGGATGAATTCACTTTATTCCATTTTTGTAAGCTGGGAAGATGTTGCAAAAGAATTTTTGGAATCAAAAGCAGATCCGGAAAAATTACAGAACTTTGTAAATTCATGGCTGGCGGAACCTTGGGAAGATACGAAATTAAAAACAAATGCAGATTTAGTACTGGAAAGGCAAACAGATATAGAAGCGTTTATAGTACCGGAATGGGCAAAAATATTGACCGGGGGAGTAGACGTTCAGGAAAATTGCTTGTATTGGACGATCAGGGCATTTGGTGATTTCATAACCAGTCAGAATATCGCTCATGGACAGGCTTATTCATTTCAGGATATTGAAAATGTTATGAATTTAGAGTACAAAATGAAAGATGGTACAGGAATGGTAGTTTCTTTATGTTTGGTAGATTCCGGAAATGATACAGACAGTGTATATGATTTTTGTGCATATAATTCTGATTGGGCATATCCATGCAAAGGAGCATCAAATCCACTTCTAAGCCACTATAAGTTAAGCAAGGTAAATAAAACAGACAGCAAAGCATATGGCATGAACCTGGTTATGGTAGATGGCGGGAAATATAAGGATATGATTGCTGGGAGAATGATGAAAGAAAATGGGAAAAGTGCATGGATGGTTTACAAGGGATGTGATATGGAGTATGCGCAGCAGGTAACCGCAGAACATAAAGTGAATGTTAAAAATGGAGTTAAATCAAGGCTGGAATGGAGACCTAAAACATCTCATGCAGATAACCACTATTTGGATGCAGAGGTTTATTGTTTGGCGGCTGCCGATATATTGGGGATCAGAACGATGCATTTACAGAAAGAAGAAGAGGAAGAAACTAAAAAAGAAACATCATTCACACCAGAAGAAATGTGGATCGATAAAAATGAAACAGGTAAATGGATTTAGTGTAAGAGAAGGGATAGATAACTATGAATGATGGAAAAATGACCGCTGAAGAAATGCTTGAACAGGTAAATACAGCTATTTTTGCTGTATTAGTAGGTGGGCAAAGTTATCAGATCGGGTCAAGGAAACTTACAAGGGCAGATTTAAATTTATTGTATAAGATGAAAAACGATTTGACGGCGCAAGTAGTTCAAGATGGAAATGGACATTTGCTGGATGATACGTTTGTTGCAGTCTTTTCAGGGAGGTAAATCAATGGCAAATTGGATTGACAATATGATTGGTTTTGTATCTCCGGAGAGAGGGGCAAAGCGTGAAGCCTGGAGACAGAACATGGAATACATGCGCAGTAATTATGATGCAGGCGGTCATTCAAGATTAAATGCAAATTGGAGGGTAACGAACCAAAGCGCAGAGTTTACCGACCGATATGATCGGGAAAATGTAAGGGCCAGGGCACGTGATCTTGAAAGAAACAGCGACATGATGAATTCAGTCGTTGGGGCATTTAAAAGAAATGTTGTAGGAGGTGGGTATAATCTTCAAATAACAACTGGAAATAAAAAAATTAATGAGCAGTTGCAGGCGGCATGGAAGAAATGGTGCAAAAAAAGAAATTGTGATGTTACAGGAACACAAAGTTTTATGCAAATAATGAGAATGGCGGTTGAAAGAAAAAAGGTTGATGGCGGGATCATGCTGGTAAAGCGGTATACAGAGTTGGGATGTCTGCCATTCCAAATACAGGCGGTAGAAGTTGATGAATTGGATTCCTCTCAAATGATCGCTAAAAATGCCGGAAATAAAGTAGTGGGAGGAATCGAATACAATTCATATAACCGGCCAATCGGATACTGGATCAGGCAATATAGTCTGGATGGTTTTTCCGTAGGGGAACCAAAATATTTGGAAGCAAAGGATGTGATTTTTTATTTTACCAAAAAGAGACCTTCACAGGTAAGAGAAATTTCGGATATGAGTCAAACAATAACAAGAATCCGCGATGCAAATGAATTTATGACAGCAGTATCGGTAAAAGAAAGAATCATGGCTTGTTTTTCTGTTTTCATTAAGAAAGCGATACCAACAACAGGGATAGGAAGAGGAAACCAGAATTCCGGGCCACAACATGATTACGAAGGAAAAACATTGGCTCCAGGTATGATCAAGGAGATGAATATAGGAGATGAAGCCCAGGTGATAAATCCTACTGGGCAATCTGCAGATGCGTCCCAATATATAAAGCAGATGCAGAGGTTAGTGGGCGCTGGGCAAGGGATAAGCTATGAAGCTACGGCAAGAGACATGTCAGAAACAAATTACTCCAGCGCAAGGCAGGGGTCGATAGAAGACGATATGACATATCAGGAAGAGAAAGAGCTGCTGATCGAAATAATGGATGAGATTTATGAGACATTTGTTATTTCGTGCTATATGGCGGGGATGGTAGACATTCCTGATTTTTGGGAGAAGAAAGAAAAATACATGGCACATGAATGGATTCAGGTTCCGAAACGCTGGATAGATCCACTGAAAGAAGCAAATGCAAATAAAATAGCTCTTCAAACATTGCAAAAAACGTTTCAAGACATTTGTTCGGAAAATGGACGTGATTGGAAAAAACAGATAGACAGTATGGCAGATCTGGAGGCATATGCAAAAGGGAAGGGAATTGACATTACATCATTCATATATACAGATAAAAAGAATGATGCAGCTAAAAGCAGTAAGAAAGATGATAAAAAGAAAGAAGAGGAGGTAGTGAGTGTTGGGAACAACGGGAATAACACCAAAAGAAAATGAAAGATTGGAAAGAAGTATCGCAATCACCGCGATAAGGGCGCTTGAGGGTGAGGGAAATGAAAGAAAATTTGAACTTAGCTTTTCCAGTGAAGAACCATATTCGCGATACTTCGGAAGTGAAGTATTGGATCATTCGGATGGTGCAGTCGATTTAACGCGATTGAATGAAATTGGAGTATTACTTTTTAATCACAAGCGTGATTATGTGATTGGAAAAGTATTAGATTCACGGATTGATAATAACAGAGGCATAGCCACTGTAGAATTTGATGATGATGAAGAGTCAGAACGTATTTGTAAAAAAGTAAAAAACGGAACACTGAAAGGGGTATCGGTAGGATACCGAGTTGACAGTTGGGAGGAAGTAATGGCAAACAAAACGTCTGCCGATGGAAAATATACTGGACCAGCGTATATTGCAAGAAAGTGGCAACCGTATGAAATTTCTATTGTTAGTGTTCCAGCTGATTCTACTGTTGGGGTAGGCAGAGAGATGGAGCAAAAAGAAAAGGGAGTAAGCAACACAGATGTTTTTGAACGTCAACTTCAAATAAATAAAAATTTAGGAGGAATGTAAAAATGGAAAAAAAGCAGAAAAGAGGAAATTTAATTCTTCGGCAGCAGGAAATTGTTAAAGCAGCAAAATCAGAGGGCAGAGAATTATCAGATGAAGAAAAAAGAGAATTTGATACAGCACAGTCTGAAATTGAGAATTTAACAAGGGAAATTGAAAATGAAGGGGTTACCGGGGAAACCGGAAACAAGGACAATGATAACTTCACAGGATCAAGAGGAATAACGGAGGAAAGAAACCGAATAATTGAAATTTCGGATATGTGCCGTGAATTTGAGATGGATCCAGAGAAAACCAGGGAACATATCAAAAATGGAGACAGTGTAGAAACCGTAAGGGCAGCAGTTTTAAACAGGGTAAGAGAGAATAAAGCACCAATCGGAAGCCGCGCAACGTTGGTAGGAGATTCAGAAGACAAGAGAAGAAGTGCAATGACGGATGCATTGTTAATGAGAAGCGGCACCAATCTGGATAACCCGGCACCAGGCTCAAGGGAATTCATGGGAATGACACTGAGAGATATAGCGATTGACTGTTTATCAAGAGAGGGAGAAAATAATGCATTTACGAGGTCCACAGATGAATTATTTACCTTGCTCCAAAGAGGATTCTATAATCCAACGGCAGCATTCCCGGCTATTTTGGATAATGCGATTAACAAAGCGTATGTGGAAGGACACAGAACAGCCCCAGTTACATTTGATAAATGGACAAAGCGTGGAAGTCTGAAGGATTTTAAAACATACGATAATAATTATTTAGCTGGGCCTGTTGGAGAATTTTTAGAAGTGCCGGAGGGTGGAGAATTAAAGCATGATGTATTTGGAGACGAAAAGAAACCAACCAGAAAATTAAAAACATATGGAAGACAGTTTACATTAACGCGGCAGGCATTTATAAACGATGACATTGATCTGGTAACAAGAATACCGGCAAAATACGCAGCAAGTGCCAGAAAGACACAAAATAAGCAGGTATATCAGATACTTACGAATAATCCGGCGGTTTATGATGGGACAGCTTTATTCAGCTCAAAACATATGAATTTGTTGTCTAAGGGAACTGGAATTACAAAAGAAGCTGTTCAGGGAATGATTATGGCTTTACAGAACCAAATAGATGAATTTGGAGAAGCTATAATTATTAGACCGGCGACAATTATTGTTCCTTCAGGATATGCATTTGATATGTATACATTGTTCTTCAGCCCTACCATAAATACAGAAGGAAATACACAGTCTGTAAATCCATTGTATCAATACAGAGACAGCATTCAGGTAATCGAGGATCCTACAATTAATGTACTGTGTGGAGGATTTGGAAATGTAATGCCTTGGTGGCTGCTTGGATCGAATGCAGATACTGATTTTATTGAAGTGGATTATTTAAATGGACAGGAAGTACCTACCATTAGAAGAATGGAAACTCCGGGACAGCTTGGATTTGTATGGGATATCTTTTTAGACTGGGGAATTAGTGTAATGGATTTCCGGGGAGGTATCAAGAATCCAGGAATTGAAATTAAGAATCCAATTGAATTGGCATAAGGAGGAGAGGAAATTATGAGTAAAGCATCATATTGGCAAAGAGGAGAAACTTTAGATTTTAAAAACGATACGGATCAGATGATAGAAGAAAATACAATTATTAAAATTGTAACAAGAGTAGGAGTTGTGGGTGCGCCCATAGCTCCAGGAGAAATAGGAAGCCTGCATGTATCCGGGGTATTTGAAATGCCGAAAAAACAAGGGGAAGAGTTACTTATTGGAGAATTGGCATACTTCGATGGAAATGAGATTACAAAGACTGAAACCTCAAATACGTTGGCTGGATATGCAGCAGCACCAGCAGGAGCAGATGACAAAAATGCAATTATTAAGCTAATGGGATAGGGGTGGTTACATGTTAATTGCAACATATCCGATATTGTATCAGTCACATCAGTATCAAGTTGGTGATGAATTGCCAGCAAATAATAGTGAAATGGTACAGGCGTGGATTGAGGCTAAAACAGCTGCATGGGTAGAAAATTTGATACAGGATAAGCCTAAAGCAAGACGTGTAACCGCACAGGCAGGATTAGCCGGCACTTCAATTACCTCTGAAACGGGTGAAGATCTTGTGGGAAGGATACCAGACAGCATAGTAAGGGAAAAGCCAAAAAGGGTGGTAAAGAAAAAATGACATTCAAAGATATTATACGGAATGATATAGATTTGTTTGTAAATCAGGATGAATTTGCAGATATGCATCTGATTGATGGCAAAGAAATGCCCGTAATGATTGACAATAATGAGCAGGTGGAACGAGAAAAAAGAATGACACAGCACATGGATGGTATTTATAAAAAACAAATGCTAATCTATGTTAAAAAATCAGATTATGGAGTACTGCCTGCGATCGGAAAAATATTAAATTTGGATGGACGTGTTTATAAAATTATGGATGCTATTGATGAGGATGGAATATTTTCTATTTCTCTGGAGGCGAACAGATCATGATTAATGTAGAGGTTGATAAAGTAAGCTTGCAAAAAGTTGAGAAAAAACTTGGAAAGTTACAATCAAAAGCCCCTGAAGTTCTGAAAAAGGCATTAAATCAAACAGCGAAACAGGCCAGAAAACAATTATCTCAGAAAGCGCAAGAAACATATGCTGTAAAGTCCGGAAGATTTAATAAAAGTATGTGCATAAAAAATGCCACAAATGGAAACTTAGAGGCTGAAATTCGATCACAGGGTAAACCAATGGAATTAAAAGACTTTAAAGTTTCACCTGCGACTGCAGCAACAGGTGCAAATAGACCGGATATAGTAAAAGCTAAGGTTGTCAAATCAAATGGTATGAAAGGATTAGCAAAGGGGAATGTAAAAGCTTTTGTGGCTAAATTTGGTTCAGGGCATGGATCTGTTGCGCAAAGAAGAGGTAAGGAAAGATTGCCGCTTAAAGTTTTATATTCGAATTCCATACCTAAAATGCTTGGAAGTGAAAAAAGGGTTTATGGAATTGTAAAACCGGATATTAATAATAATTTGAAAAAGAATGTAAATATTCAAATTAAGAAGTTGGTGGGGTAAAGTTAATGACAGCATTTGAACTTCAAGAAGATTTAATAACTGAGATAGAGGATGTATTGAGGAATGTTAAGTTGAGAAATACATCTGGTAAATTCACACAAATAAAAGGATATGAGCAGTCATTACCGATACAACGGGAAGATGAGCCAGAATTATTTCCGTATTTTATAGTACGGATCGATAGCGGGTCAATTGATAGTGATATATCCTGGCAGGATGTAAAAATAATATTGCTATTTGGAATCTATGATGAAGCTGAAGACACAAATGGACATAAAGATATTTTAAATTTAATTGAAAAGGTTCAACAACGATTTCAAAAGATTCCACATTTAAATAAAAAGTTTAAAGTGGATGCAAAAATGGAATGGACGCTTCAGGACGAAGATACATTTCCATATTACTTTGGTGGTATGGAGTTGGTATTTAATACAGCAGTTGTAGGAAAGGAGGATTTATTTTCATGAAAGTTAAGGAAACGCTTAAAGCAAATACGGTAGTTTATATAGGACCGACAATAAATGGTGTAGCAATTGAAAATACAACATTTAACAATGGAATTTCACCGGAATTACAAGCAGCTATTAAACGGTGCCCAGCAATAGGAAATCTATGTATTCCGGTTAGAGAATTAAGCGGGGCATTAAAACAATTATCATCTCAAAAGGGATCCGTATTTGAAATGTATAAAGCAGCACTGAAGTACCAGAAAGGGGAATAGGAAAGATGGGAAAAGAACATGGAATAATTGTAACAGAAAGCCCTACAAGTTTAGCAGTACCAGTAGAGGGTACAGCCGGTTTACAGGTGGTTTTTGGTACTGCGCCTATAAATATGTCACCGGAACCAGAAAATGCTGTTAATACGCCAGTATTGGTATATTCATTTGGTGAAGCTGCCGGGAAATTGGGGTATTCGGAGGATTGGGAAAAATATACATTGTGTCAGAGTATGGATGCAGCATTCCGAGTATTCAATGTAAGCCCAATTATTTTTGTAAATGTTTTAGATCCAGCAAAGCACAAGAAAAGTGTCAGTGAGGAAACAATCAATGTAGAAAATAAGCAGGCAATTGTTAAAAAAGAAGGAATACTATTAAAGAGTATCGTTATTAAAAAAGGATCAGAGGAACTTAAGACAGTAGAAGATTATATTTTAGGATTTGATTCTTCTGGATATGTAGCAATCACAATGACAGATACTGGAAAAGGAGCAGATGCTTCAACAATTCAAATTACATATGATGAACTGGATCCAAGTAAAGTAACGAATGCAGATGTTATCGGTGGATATGATGTGGCCACTGGGAAAGAAACTGGAATTGAATTGTTAAGGCAGATATATCCGAAATTTAATATGGCACCAGGATTATTACTTGCGCCGGGATGGAGCCATAAAACAGATGTAGGAGCAGTTTTACAGGCAAAATGCGAAAAGATTAATGGGTTATTCCGGTGTAACTGTATATTGGATCTTGACACTTCCACAGCACAAAAGTACACAGATGTGAAGGAAGCAAAAGAAAACAGTGGATTTGTAGATGAAGATGCTATTGTGGTATGGCCAATGGTTAAGTCTGGTGGAAAAAAGTATTACTACTCTGCTATATATGCTGCTATGACTGCATTTACAGACGTTGAAAATGATGATGTACCAACTTTATCTCCATCTAATAAACTATTAAAAATAGCAGGGGCATGTCTGAGTGATGGAACAGAAGTGAATTTGGACCAGCAGCAGGCAAATGTTGTAAATGGATACGGTGTAGTTACAGTCCTAAATCAGAATGGTTGGAGGAGTTGGGGAAACAATACAGCAGCATATCCCGGAGTATCAGATGTAAAAGATATTTGGATTTGCGTAAGACGAATGTTTTCATGGCATTCTAATTCATTTGTACTTACCTATATCAATAAAGTAGATGATCCGGCAAATTACCGACTGATAGAATCAATTGTGGACAGCGAAAATATCAGGTGCAACGCATTGACACCGGATAAATGGGCAGGTGCAAAAATAGAATTCAGGGCTGAAGATAATCCAATAACGGGGGTCCTGGGAGGTAAAATGAAATTTAAACAATATATTTCACCATATGTGCCAGCTGAAGTAATCGAAAATGATCTTGAATATGATGTTGACATGCTGGAAGCTGCATTAGGAGGTGGACAATAATGATAAGAATACCTGAAATTATTAATAATTACAATGTCTATACCGGTGGAAATGCACTTGTTGGAATATCCGGAGAAGTAGAACTTCCGGATCTGGAAGCCATGACAGAAACATTAAGTGGTCCGGGGATTTTAGGGGAAATTGAAAAGGCAGTAATAGGAAGATTTGGCAGTATGAAACTTACGATTCCATTCAATGTGCTTTACATTGACATATTTACATTGTTGGATACAACATCCAGTTTAGAACTTACACTGCGTGGATCCATTCAAACTACGGATAAGGCCACTGGAGCAATTGATTATGTTGGAATGAGAATTATCATAAGAGGTGTTGCCAATACAACAAAATTGGGAAAAGTTGCTCAGGGAGCAAAAACAGAATCTTCGGTTGAATTAGAACTATCTTATATCAAGGTTGAAATAGACAGCAAAGAAAAGATTGAGTTAGATAAGCTGAATTGTGTATACAAAATAAACGGAAAAGACATTCTTGCAAAAGTAAGATCACAGTGTTAGGAGGAAAAGAATATATGAATAAAGAAGCAGAGAATAATGTAACTGAGGTAATTGATAAAAGAGGGGATGTAATTGAAAATGATTTAGTTGTAAATTTGCATAAGCCATATAAATTTGAAGGCAGCACGTATGAAAAAATAAATTTAACAGGGCTGGAAGATCTTACCACGGAAGATATGATTGCAACAAATAAAATTTTAAACAGAAGTGGAAATACATCATTACTACCGGAGAATGATATCGAATATGCGTGTGTAATAGCTGCAAGGGCAACGAAACTGCCTATTGAATTTTTTAGAAATTTGCATCCAAAAGATGCAATTAAGGTTAAGACTAAGGTGTCAAATTTTTTATTCGGATAGGCATAAGCCCGAATGATGTAAAGAAAATAAGGCAAGTATGCATAGCACTTTCAATAAATTTAAAGACAGGCCTGGATTATTTCATGGGTCTGTCTATTTTTGAGCTTATAGAACTTATAGAAGATGTGAAGGAGGTGAGTGACATAAATGGCAGGGGATTATAAAATTGCAATAAAAATTGCGGGGCAACTAGAAAAATCTTTTGGATCAGCAATTAATGGTGCAAAATCAGGGTTTAATGCATTAGGAAAACTTGGCAAGATTGGAGCGACGGAAATGGCAGCATCTGCCGCGGCGATTGGTGCAGTTACCGTTGCAAGCGTAAATGTAGGTAGAGAATTTGAATCTGCGATGTCTTCCACTGCGGCCACAGCAGGTGCAACTGGAGAGGATTACAACAAACTTCGGGATGCAGCTATGGAAATGGGAAGAAAAACATCAAAAACAGCAACAGAAAGTGCTCAGGCATTAGAATATATGTCACTTGCAGGATGGACCGTTCAGCAATCTATTACTGGACTTCCATCCGTTTTACGTCTATCTGAAGCAACTGGACTGGACCTGGCCAGGACATCCGATTTGGTAACGGATTCAATGTCTGCATGTGGAGTTACAGTTGATGGACTTGCCGGATTTTTAGATGTATGTGCAAAAGCCAATAATAAATCAAATCAGACGGCAGAACAGCTCATGGAGGCTTATATTGGTGTTGGTGGAACAATGAAAAATTTAAATGTTCCTATAACAGAGAGTGCTACTGCGCTAGGGGTATTGGCTAACAGAGGTATTAAGGGATCAGAAGCAGGAAACGCATTGAATGCCATTATGGTAAATTTAACTACTGGTACCGGTCAGGCAGGGAAAATGATGGAAAGCCTTGGAATATCGGCTTTTGATAGCCAAGGTAAGTTTGTTGGACTTGAGGGGACATTACAATTACTAAATGGAAAACTTCAGGGACTCACAGAAGAGCAAAGAAATGCAGCATTGGCGGCTATTGGCGGTAAGCAGCATGTGGATGCTCTGAATGATTTGATGTCAGGACTAAATACTACAACGTCAGAGGGTGTTTCAGAGTGGGAAGCGTTAGATAAAGAATTAAATAATGCATCTGGATCACTGGACACAATGGCTCAAATGAAACTGGATAATCTAAATGGAGACTTTGCTATATTTCAATCTGCATTAGAGGATACTGGAATTAAAATTTATGATAATTTAAATGCACCATTACGGGAAGCAACACAATTTGGAACGGATATGGTATATCAACTTTCAGATGCACTTGCTTCAGGAGGATTTGATGGTTTTGTAGGTGAAATAGGAAATGTATTATCAGAGGTCATATTAAAGATTGCGGAATATGCCCCACAGGTATTAGATATGGCAACCAGTATGGTTATGAGTTTTGCAAGTGGGATCCAGAGTAATTCAGGAAAAATAGCAGAAGGAGCGGTAGAAATAGGATCTTCTCTTTTATCTGGGATAATTCAGATAATACCGCAGCTTATTATTACCGGCGCAGATCTAATTGCAAAATTTGCACAAGGAGCAGCACAGAGACTTCCGGAATTGATCAATATGGGGGTTGAAGGGATCCAAAATATTGTTAGTGGTATCAATGCAAACCTGCCTACAATTATATCATCAGCTGTAATCATTATAGGTTCTTTGCTACAAGGATTAATGGAAGCGTCACCTTCTTTAATTCAGGGGGCAATTCAGGCGATTTCAGTTTTATTACAGGGATTAATTAGCGTAGCACCTATGTTAATTAGTTCCGGTATGCAATTTATAATGATGGTTTTACAAGGGCTGGTTGCGGCAGCGCCTATGATCGTACAGGGAGCACTGCAACTTATTGCTATGTTTATTCAAGGTATAGCGGCGTTGCTTCCAAACATAATACCGATGGGAATACAGTTAATCTATGCTATATTAGATGGGTTTATAAGTGGAATGGGATCTGTAGGAGAAGCAGTAGGGCAATTGGCATTCTCACTTGTAGAAGCAATATTTTCAACGGACTGGATAACATTAGGATTAGATATTATAGAGGGCATTGTAAACGGTGTATGGGAAGGGATAAAAGGATTTGGAAAAGGTGTATGGGAAGGAATAAAAGGGTGGTTTACGGGTGAAGAGACAGATATGTCGGGAGCCGGCCAGGAGTTTTCTTCCAGTTTTGCAGACGGTGTAAACTCTTCCTCGGCGGCACATACGGCAGCAGAATATCAGGTTAATTCAACCATTCAAGGATATAGCAATGCGAATTTAAGCGGAGCAAATACAGCGGGATTACAAGTTGGAAATTCCTATTTAGATGGTCTTACAACAAGTGTACCGGGAATTAATACAACAGCGTTTCAAATTGGGACAGGTAGCGTAGACAGTTTAAATGAATCTCTTTTGTCATCACAGAACACCTTAAATTTAAATGCAATGCAAATGGGGACATCCACGGTAGGAAGTTTAGAAACTGGAATGAACATGGGAATGACCGGGGTAACGAACACGGCACAGACAGCTGCTACCGATAGTATTATGGCTATGCAAGATGGAATTTCAAGTGGTGCCGAACAGATTAAAATAACGGTACAGGACTTAAGTACTTCGATTAGTGATTCCTTAAAAACATGTTTCGAAGGAGTAAATACGGATGCTTTAACAAACTGGAACGGGTTGACAACACAAATTCAGACATCTGCAACTAATATCACAACGGCAGTTATTGGGATGAAGACTAAAGTAAATTCCACGTTCAATACGATAGAAGCATCAGGAAAAGCCAAATTCAGTTCTCTTGGAATAGCAATTGTTACATCAGCGATAACAACATCAACAACAATGACAACGTTATGGAATTCAGCAAAGGCATCATTAATAGCCACTTGGCAAAGTTTATCGGGCGGTTTTGCCTCTGCTTGGTCATCTGTACATGCAACGGCTGTGAGCATGGCATTAAGTACTGCGGCGGCAATCAAATCAGCATTTGAAAATATGACAATCACAATACCACGTCCTAAAATACCAAAAGTAGATGTTTCGTTTAGAAAAGTAGGGGATGGAAAATCAGAAGTAAATGTGCCAGACTTTTCAGTATCATATTTTGCAAAGGGTGGTATCATGCAAAATCCAACTATGTTTGGAATGAATGGAATGAGTCCAATGGTAGGCGGTGAAGCTGGACCAGAAGCGATATTACCGCTCACAACACTGTGGGAAAAATTGAAAGAGATTGTAACTGGAATTTTTGATAGCAAAGAAATCGGAAAAGACTCAGGAGTTTCAAAAATTTTGGATTATTTCAATGGAGGGGAAACAAAGAGTAATTCTATTGGAACATCGGATACTTCTAAAATTGAGTATTCACCAGTTTATAATTTTTATGGACAAAGTCCCAGCCAACAGGATATTTATGCAGCAGGTAAAATGTCACAAGACGACTTTGATAAAATGATGCGAGAATGGGCGAGGAATAATGAACGAGTGGCATTTTAGGAGGTCATTATGGGTAAGTATGAGACGATCCAAGGGGATACGTGGGATGCAATAGCTTTTAAAGTATATGGAGAAGAAAAATATATGAGATATCTAATGGAGGCTAACTGGAGCCTATTGGATATTATGATGTTTTCGGATGGAAACATTTTAGATGTTCCAGATTTACCAGATGAAACAGATGAAGATATACCAGATTGGAGAATTGTACCTGACGAAGAAGATGTTTTTGTAGCAGACGAAGAAGGTGATTTTGATGGCTGATTTGACGGGAAGAAAAGCAGTTTTATCTTTGTCTTTTAATGGAAAGAACATGAAGCAGTCACTTACAGATTATATAACATCGTTTGAGTATACAGATCCTGCAACGGGTGAAAGTGATTCCATATCCATTACTTTCCAAAATATTAATAAATATTGGCTGAATAAATGGTATCCGAGAAAAGGCAGCCGCATTAGGGCAAGTGTAAGTCTAAAAGATTGGGAAAAAGTAAAGACATCGAAAAAGATTCAATTTGGTACTTTTACACTGGATACATTTAGCTTCTCGGGTAGGCCTATGACTGGTAAATTCTCGGCCTTGTCAACACCGGCTGCGGAAGCATTTAAAACGACAATTCGGACAAAAACATGGAAATCTATAACCATACAGGCAATTGCAGGGGAAATAGCACAGAGATATAATTTGGGATTGGTATATGATGCAGATAATATAAAAATAGGATCCATAGAGCAGAGTGACAGGGGTGACAGTGATTTTCTATACGATATATGTAAAAATTATGGATTGGGAATGAAAGTATTTTCTAATAAAATAATTATTTTTGATGAAGAAAGATATGAGGAAAAGAAATCAGTTCTCACATTGAAAGAAACTGATTTTTTATCATGGGATTTCCAAGACACATTAATTGGAACCTATACAGGGGGGAAAATCAAATATACAGATCCTAATAATGATAAAGATTATACTATTACGGTAGGAGATGGAAGCCGGATTCTTAGAGTATCTGAAAAGGCAGATAGTTTAGAAGATGCAAGACGTAAAGTTACTGCTAAAGTAAATGAACAAAATAAAATGGCAACAACGTTAAATGTAACTATGGTAGCAAATCCTAAAGTGATTGCAACTGCAAATGTAACGATTACTGGTATGGGAAAGATAAATGGAAAGTATGCGATAAATAAGGTGAAACATTCGGTTGGAAAAGGATATACGATGTCTGTAGAACTTCGAAAAATCAGAAAGAGAATAAAAGGGTAGAGCATATGGATAGAAGTATCAGAATAGGAAGAGTATCAAATGTGGCATATGAGACCGGTATGATACAGGTGGTATACACGGATATGGATAATGCAACAACAGATGATCTTCCTGTTTTAACAATGAATCATGAATATTTAATGCCAGAGGTTGGTGATATGGTGTTGGTTTTGCATTTAAGCAATGGAGCAGCAATGGGAATCGTGATGGGTACTTTCTGGAGCAGAGTTAATAAACCGGCTGAGTCAGGAAAAGGATTATATAGGAAAGATTTTGATAAAACTGGAGAAGCATATATGAGATACAAGGAAAATGAGCTTAAATATGTTTCGCCCTCAATTGTATTTAAAACGAATGATGGAGAAATATCGGTAAAAGAAATTATGGATGCATTAAAATGAGGTGACGGGAGTGGCAAAGATAGGATATTTTGGATCCCTAATAACATTTAGGACTTCAGATAAAAAGATTTTGAATTTTCTTGATTTCAATCAGACTGTTACAGGAAGGTGGGCAGATCATGAAATTATTGGAAAAAAGCCAAAATCAGAATTTTTGGGTCCAGGACTAAGGCAGTTAAGCTTCAAAATTGAGTTGAATGCCATGAATGGTGTGAAGCCAAGAAAGATAATCGGGCAGATTGAAAGTGCAGTTGAGAAAGGTACAGTTGCCTACATGGCTATCGGGGGGAAAAAGGTAGGGAAGTATAAGTGGAGAATTACAAAACTGGATGAAAGTTGGGACTATATTTTAAATAAAGGTGAAGTTGTAAAAGCTACTACGACTTGGACGCTTGAAGAATATGTTCCACCAGCGAAAAAAAAGAAAAAGACAAAGAGTAAAACAACAAAGAAAAAATACAAGACAGGACAAATTGTTAATTTTAAAGGTGGGATGCAGTATACATCCAATAAATCTAAAACAGGGCGTAAGGTAAGAGCTGGTAAAGCTAAAATAAAAATAATCTGTAAAAGTAAAGCACATCCATATTTTCTGGTACATACAGATAAGAAAAGCAATGTAAATGGGTGGGTGAATAACGGAACATTTAAATAAGGAGCAGATATGAAAAACAACATAATTCCACAAATTGTTTTCGACTATGAAGATGAAGAAGCGGATTATATAAGAGAATGTTTAACCACTTTGATAGAAACGGTAGAAGGAACTGTACCAGGAAACCGGCAGTTTGGATTAAATAGTGAATACCTATCATATCCGCAGGAAGAAGCAGAAAATTTATTTGCAATTGATTTATCCGAAAAGGTAGATGAATTTATGCCAGAGATTCAAATAATAGATACACAATTTAATATGGAAATCGATGGAAAAGTACACGCGATTGTAACTATTGGAAAAGGAGATGAAGGGGATGATGATTAATGGCTACAGGAATTATGGATGATTTACCGGAAGTATCATTTATTGATGATATGACATTTGATGAAGTACAGGCACAAATGATAGAAGATTTTCAAGATAAGTACGAAGAGATAACAGGTAAGAATATAGCCTTATCCCAAGCGGATCCTAATAGGCTTATTCTATATGCGTGTAGTGTTCAATTATTTCAGATGCTGATGTTTATTGACAGGGCAGGAAAGCAAGATCTATTAAAGTATTCATATGGAGAGTTTCTGGATAATTTAGCAGCACTTAAAGGGCTAAAGCGAGAAGCGGCAAAGCCAGCAGTAACTACTGTAAGGTTTTGCATATCCGATTTAAGAGAAGCGGGTGTTATTATACCAAAGGGAACGAAAATAACAGCAGCAGGAACAGACATTTATTTTGAAACTGTTAACGAAGTGGAAATAATACCGGGAAAGGAATATGTGGATGTTGATTGTGAGTGCAATAAGGAAGGAGAAATTGGAAACGGATTTGAAGCAGGAGAAATAAAAATTTTGACAGAACCAATCGGTTTTATCGGTAGTGTATACAACTTAGAGAGAACTGACGGCGGAATGGAAATAGAAGAAGATGAAAGTTTGTCTGAAAGAATATATTTAGCTCCTGCAAGTTATTCTACTGCCGGACCTGATGATGCGTATATATACTGGGCAAAAACATATAATGCTGGAATTGCTGATGTAAGAGTTACTTCTCCTAATCCAGTAGAGGTTGATATACGTTTTATATTAGAAGATGGGGAACTGCCTAATCAGGCAGTTATAAATGGTCTGCAAGAATATTTATCTGACAAAAAAATACGGCCGCTCACAGATCATGTCATAGTAGGAGCACCAAAAACGGAAGAATATAGCATTGATATTAAATATTGGATAAATAGCAGCACATCATCACAAGTAGAAAGTATAAAAGCCTCTGTGAATCAGGCGGTCGAAGATTATATAATCTGGCAAAGAGAAAAGATAGGAAGAGATATTAATCCATCAGAGATGACAAAGAGAATCATGGATTCAGGAGCAAAGAGGGTTGAAATAAAACAACCATTATTTAAAATTATTCCAGATACCTCAGTTGCGAAATTAGTAAACCAGACTATATCTTATGGAGGATTAGAAGATGATTAAAATTGATGAAGGTGAATTATTAAATGTAATTCCTTCTAATATGAAGACTCCGGAAGTTATTGCAATAAGCCATGCGCTGAAAAAGGGATTTCATAAAGCTCAAGAACTTGCAAACAGAACAAGAACATATAGTATCGTTCAAAATTTACCGGATGATATTTTGGATGTACTTGCTGTTGAACTTCGAACGATGTATTATTCAGAAGATTTACCACTTAATAAAAAACGGGATATTATCCAAAATACTTTACTTTGGCATCATAAGGCTGGAACTCCATATGCAGTAGAAGAACTGGTAAAAACATTGTTTGGGGAAGGAAAAGTAATTGAGTGGTTTGACTTTAAAGAGGGACCAGGACAGCCAGGAACTTTTGATATTGAAACAGAAGCTATTTCTAATCCAGATATAATTGATGAATTTGTTCAAATAATAAAAAAAGTAAAAAACACAAGGTCACATTTGAGGAAAATAAAAACATTACGTTTGATTGAAGGAAATTACTTTTCTGCATGTCGGGTATCCTGTAACTCAAGAATTGTAATTAGGTAAGGGGGTGTATAAATGTCGAGTTTTAATAATGCAGTATTAACCGACCAGGCAAGAAAACTTTTGGCGGAAGCACAGGCAGGTATTACAGGAATCAAATTTACAAAATGTGTAACGGGAGATGGAGATCATGTAAATGATGATCTGACAAAATGTACTTCGTTAAAAAGTAAGAAACAGGAATTTGGAATAAGTACTTATGATATTATTGATGAATCAACGATTTTACTGAAAATAATAATCAATAATATAGACTTAGATACCGGATATCATTTTAAAGAATTTGCTGTTTATGCAAAGGCATCCGCTCAAGAAGACAGCGAGGAATTTTTGTATACCATAGCTACCGCAAAAAGCAATAGATATGATTATGTTCCGCCTTATGATAGTTTAAGTCCACAAACAATAAACGTAGAGTTTTATACAACAATAGCAAATTCTGATAGCGTTACAATTGTCGGAGTAATGGGGACATTTGCAGATGCGGAAGAAGTTCGTGAATTAAAAGCACAGGTAAAGACCTTAGATGAAAACAAACCTGAGCTAGTTTTAATGGACGGGTTTGACATTCCATTATCAGAAAGAGGTAAAAATAAAATCTATCTAAAAGTTACGGACAAGCAGAGCGCAGGGGTCACTAATATAAAAGTAAGTCCAACAATGGGAATTACAATAGTTGATTAGGAGGATTAAGTAATGGAAGATTTAAAAAAAGTAAGGGTACAGCTTTTAAATGAAACAACCGGTGCAGTAGAAGAAGAAGTAGACGTATTAACGAGTGCAGCAGCTGTTTTATTTCAGGATGGTGAAACATTCCAACAAAAATTAGATACAGGTAAATTAACTGGACCGAAAGGAGCGACAGGCGCAGCCGGTTCCACAGGTGCGCAAGGACCAAAAGGAGATACAGGTGCAACGGGTGCCGTAGGACCAGCTGGACCGAAAGGAGAAACCGGATCACAGGGAATACAAGGGATCCAGGGACCAAAAGGAGATACAGGCGCTACAGGTGCCACGGGACCAAAAGGAGATACCGGATCACAAGGAGCAAAAGGAGATGCATTTTCCATTGCAAAAACTTATGTAAGCATAGCCGCTATGAATGCAGATTATTCCAATGCGGCAATTAAAGTTGGTTCTTTTGTATTAATTGAGACTGGCAATGTAAATGATCCAGATAATGCAAAATTATATGTAAAAGGTTCAACATCCTATACTTATATAACAGATCTATCTGGTGCCACCGGTATGACCGGACCGCAGGGACCAAAAGGTACAGACGGTGCAAAAGGTGCTACCGGAGCAACCGGACCAGCCGGGCCACAAGGAGCGCAGGGCGTACAAGGACCAAAGGGAGATACTGGAGCAGCAGGAGCCACTGGACCACAGGGACCAAAGGGCGAACCGGGTGTAGCTGGTGCAAAAGGAGATACCGGCGCAGCGGGAGCAGCAGCCACAATTGCAGTAGGCACCGTAACAACCGGAGCGGAAGGAAGCGCCGCAGCAGTTACGAACGCTGGAACGCCCAGCGCCGCAAGATTTAACTTTACAATCCCACGGGGAGCAACCGGTGCAACGGGAGCCAAAGGCGATACAGGTGTACAGGGGCCGCAAGGTTTAAAAGGAGATACAGGAGCAAAAGGAGAAACGGGAGCAACCGGACCGACTGGACCAGCTGGTGCAAAAGGTGAGCCAGGGGATACCGTAAAAGTTGGAACCAGTTTATCAAATGCAACACAGAAAAAGTTATTTTTTAAGGTGGTGAATTAGTGAATGGATAAATTAAAAATTGAAATACAAGACGAAAATGGAAATATTTATTACCCACATTCAAACTCGGATGTTATTTTTTTTGAAGATGGCGAAACATTTCAACAAAAATTAAACTCTGGGAAATTAACAGGTCCGAAAGGATCGACCGGAGCCACCGGCCCTCAAGGACCACAGGGAATAAAAGGAGATACAGGAGCAAAAGGAGACAGGGGACTTACTGGACCGCAGGGAGAAAAAGGAGATACCGGCGCAGCGGGAGCAGCAGCCACAATTGCAGTAGGTACTGTAACAACCGGAGCGGAAGGAAGCGCCGCAGCAGTTACGAATGCTGGAACGTCCAGCGCCGCAAGATTTAACTTTACAATCCCACGGGGAGCCACCGGAGCAAAGGGAGCTACAGGACCGCAGGGAATTAAAGGAGATACCGGAGCAACCGGACCGCAGGGTATACAAGGGATTCAAGGACCAAAAGGAGATACAGGCGCTACAGGTGCCACAGGGCCAAAAGGAGCTACAGGAGCAGCGGGAGCCGATGGCGCTACATGGTTATTGGGTACAACGGCACCTACTACGCAGGGGAAAACCGACGATTTTTATATTAATACAGCAAACTATGATATATATAGTAAAGCGACGGGAAACTGGACTAAAACTGGAAACATTAGAGGAGCAGTTGGTGCTAAGGGGGCAGACGGTAAAACTTGGTACACAGGTGATGACGGATTAGGACCAACCCAAGACGTGGGGAATGTTGGAGATTTCTATTTAGATACTACCACCTTTCAATTATGTCTTAAACATTCAAATGGTTGGGGACTGTTAGGAACCATTAAAGGACCTACAGGTGCCACAGGACCAAAAGGAGATAAAGGTGTTTTTGATACAAATTTAATTGTACAAAATGCAACAACAAATGACACCAATAAAGTACCAAGTGCAGCAGTGGCGAAAGACTTACAGGATCAGATATCTGAGATAAACACGAATATATCAACAACGTATAACTACGATAAAATGTATAATCTGTGGTATTCATCCGGTAATGTAATAACCGATAAAGTAGGTAAAATGATTATTGTAACTATTGCATTGCAAGCAAAGTCGCCTTTACCATTAAATGTATGGCATAAACTTATAGCTCTGCCGGCCGGATCCCGACCAGCCCACACTTTTTATGGCAACTACGACAATGGTACTTATAATACAACAATAAAAGTCGAGGCGAATGGGGATGTCTTGGTACTTTCAGGTAAAGCTATTGCTGCAAATGAATGGCTCGTTGGAAGTGTAATTATTGCTTGCTAAATACTATTTCCATCGTCCTATAGCTAACCACCTAAAAGGGCTATCATACGGAGTATTTGCATAAGGCGCACCCATTAATATTGCCCGAAATTTTGTAAAAGTTAAACCATCAAACATGATACCATTCTGGTAAGCAGGAGTCTCAAGAGTAAGATTTACACATACATGGCAATTAGTGCTAAAAGTATGAGGAAAACTTATATCTTTAGTTGAATTAGAATTTCCGTTGGTAGTAAGACTTCCGGAATAAAAACCCCATTGCAACATTGTCCCATCAGGTAATTTACTATATCCAATACCACCATTACCTAAATTCGTGTTTAGCACATCAATCAAAAATTAGAAAGGATTATATTATGGAAAAAATAAAATTGAATAATAATGAAACATTTGAAATTATCGTGAATGGAATTATAGAGTACGATAAAAGATTAAGAATTTCTTTTTTGCCAGGAGTAAAGAACCTTATAGAACTTGAAAATGAGTTTATTCAGGAAAATACACAAAAGATTTATCTTTTATCTAAAACAGACGAAGTATTAAAAGCTTTTTCAGGGTACACGAAGCTTGTTGGTATAGAAAAGCAAAAGGATGCTGTGATCGGGTATAACAACATTGAATCAGAAGAAAAACTGGTAACAGGGGATCTGATAATTGTATCATTGGAAAGACCAGATACTACAGAAAAAAGAATTGTGGCACTTGAAGAAACTGTTGACACTTTAACGTTAGAAATCTTGGGTATGTAGGAGGTATGTATATGTTTTACACAATTAAGAGAATTTATGGTAACACAAAGGATGCATCAGTTGTAGAAAAGGCCTTGGAAAAAGGCTGGATTACGGCAGAAGAAAAAGAAACCATTTTAGCAGAATAATGGAGGATATATGGAAGCACGTGCAGGACCTCAGGGTCTTTTTATTTTGCATAAAAATAAAATGCTGTGAACGACAGCGGAAAGAAGGAAACGCCTTTGGAAGCTATTTTTACTTATATAGCCACTAATTGGGTGGATTGGCTGTTCCTTGCTATAACAGGGATATTGGGTATTGGATACAAACAACTTGTAAAGCGACAAAAAGAAGAAAGTGTTAAAAATGTAGCCCTAAATGAAGGAATGCAGGCCCTTTTAAGAGATCGGATTATACAGGCGTACAACCATTATAATGACATGGAATACTGCCCTATCTATGCCAAAGAGAACGTGAAGCGAATGTACAGCGCTTACCATGTATTAGGCGGAAATGATGTTGCAACGAAACTTAAAGATGAATTGTTGGAAATGCCAACAGAAAAGAAAGAGAGGTAATATTATGGATATTACATTTTTATTAGATTTAATCAACCCGGTAATCTTAGGGATATGCTTACTTGCAGGATATGTATTAAAGCTGGCAGTTGCCAGTTTCCCGAACCGGTTTATTCCGCTTTCGGCCTTATTGCTGGGCACTATAATTTCTATACTTATTAATCTGCAATCTGGAATTAATGCAGAGGTTATTTTAGGCGGAATGATTTCTGGACTGGCAAGCACTGGTTTATACGAGATGTTAAGAAACTTAATAGACAAAGATGGAAAGAAGAACCAAGGAGAAGAAAATGAAAAAAATTAATAAGAAAGATTTGAAGGAATGCTTTGAACAGGCAAAAAGCGCATCGGCTAAATACGTTGCCGTATCTATTGAAACAAGAGGAATCAATGGTTTAGAGGTTATCATAAACCCAAAAGAAAACTTTACTGTTAAACAGGTGTATTATGAGAAAGCTTATACTGATGACTTGGTATTAAAAACGTATGACGGAATTCGTATCAGGCAGTTTTGCTGGGGAGATACATTTGCAGAATTAGAAGCGATATTAAATTGTAAGGCAGAATAGAGGGCGAGTGATCGCTCTCTTTTTTAGGAAAGGAAAGGTATAGTATATGAGTAATAAAATTTTATTAATCGCAGGACACGGAGAAGGAGACCCCGGAGCATGTAGCAAATGGGGACAGGAAGCTAATTACACCAGGGAATTAGCGACACTGGTACAGAAAAGCATTGGAGAAGCATTGGAAGTAACCATGTACCCGCAGAATCAAAACTGCTATTACCAGAGCCAGCGTGGAAACGCGCCGCAGTATCAAAACTACGACTATACAATTGAATTTCACTTTAATGCAAAAGGAAAAAAAGATCCTGATGGAGATGGAAGATTTACAGGCGTAGGTGGATACTATCATCCAAACAACACTGGAAGAGCAATAGCAGATTCGATTGTAGACGCTATTGCAGCATTGGGCTTTAAAGTGTGGCTAAAAGATACGTCTACTGGGTTGCTTAATCTTAACCGGGCGCAAGCGGCTGGAGCAAAATATTATCTTCTGGAAACCGCGTTCATCGATGATGGTGACGATATGGCATGGTATACCGCTAATAAGTCTAAGGTAGCAAAATGTATTGCACAGGTGCTTATCTCTGGACTGGGGGCATCTGGGAGCGCAGGAACACCGGACATTCCAGAAGCAGAGTTGTATCGGGTCCGTAGATCCTGGGAAGACGTAAAATCCCAGTTATTTGCTGGTACATTGGCTGGTGCAAAGAAGTGCTGCCCGACGGGGTATTCAGTCTATAACAGCAAAGGAAAACTGGTATATACCAATACTGCCAAAGGAACGCAGGCAACCGCATTTAAAAGCTGCTCGGAAGCAGAATTTGTAAAGATTATTGGTCCATTGTGTAGAGTAGATCAGCAGACATCCGGTATTCTTGCCTGTATTACAGCAGCGCAAGCTATCCTGGAATCAGGATACGGTAAAACCGATCTGGCACAGGGGGCGAATAATTTGTTTGGAATGAAATGCATTCTTTCCGGGAATACATGGCCGGATACAACCTGGGATGGAAAAAGCAAATATACAAAGAAGACGCAGGAGCAGACACTTGCTGGTAAACCTTACTATGTAACCGCAGACTTCCGGAAATATCCGAACGTGGAGGAATCTATTGCAGATCACAGTGCTTATTTACTGGGAGCAGCAAATGGAAGTAAGCAGAGATATGCGGGGATGGCAGGAGAGAAGGACTATAGAAAAGCTGCACAGCTTATTAAGAATGGCGGATACGCAACGGATGTTAATTATGTGGATAAGATTTGCAATATTATTAAGAAGTGGAATCTTACACAATTTAATGTAGATGCAGCACAAACCCCGGAGCCACCGGCAACTAACTTAAAGCCAAATCCAGTAAAGAATAACTGGGTAGAACGCCTGCAGGCAGAACTGAATACGCAAGGTTTCAGGGATAAATACGGGGACAAACTAAATGTAGACAATACTGCTGGAGATTTAACTCTATCTGCTTGCCCTGTAATCCGTAGCGGAGCAAGAGGAGGTATTACACGACTTGTCCAGGAAAGGCTGGGGGAACGATTTAAAATCGGTGTGACGGGCGGATATGATGGCGCATTCGGAGCCGGGACCAAGGCGGCTGTAATGGAATTACAGAAACAGAAAGGTATTTCGATAGATGGTATTGTTGGTAAGAATACCTGGAGAACGTTGATTAAATAATATTAGTACGCGGGATTTTGCGGACTAAATTAGCCTTGGCAATTTATTTACCAGGGCTAATTTAAAAAGGGTATAGCCCGGATATGGATTCCAGGCTATGAGTCATATATATTAACAATAGTTGTTAATACACTAATAGTATAATATTTAAAAGCAGAAAATGCAAGCTTTTTATGTATTTTTTTCAAGTTAAAGCAAAAATTATCAATGCGATCATTACGATAAAAGCAATAATAATAATTTCATCATCAGCATTGCATTGGGAACGTGATAGCAATTCTTGTTTACGTTCTTCGTTTAATTCTTCTATAAGATGCACCAATTCTTCTTCACAATCGTTTTTCATTCGAGGTGTACTCCATAAGATCTCCGGGTTGACAGTTGAGCAATTCGCAAATCTGATCCAAATCATTACTGGATAGACCAGCAGTATGTTTTTTTAACATAGTAATTGTACTTTTTCCGATTATGTTTCTACGGTATAATTCGCATACAGATACATTTTTCTCTTTTAACAGCTCAAATAACTTATCATATTTTATCAATTCACCATCTCCTTAATGTAGTTTCTTCCTATAATAGTACGTCTAATAATGTCAAAAGACAATGGAAATACATGGAAGGAGTTGCGCTATAAAATACTTAAGTACAATATATAAACATTAAGTTTTTATTAATATATCTTGACTATTATAAAACTAAGTGATATATTATAAAAATTCTATTGAAAATGATTAGGCGGCAGGGTGCTCAACTATAGCACATACTGCGTATTGCGGACTTCCGCTAC
>OATB01000305.1_pt1 | contig 42476 bp, 28 predicted proteins | sample 1494941 | NCBI WGS metagenome assembly OATB01 (sample SAMEA2579931, study PRJEB22360) | human gut metagenome | reverse complement strand
TTCTTACCAAAAAGGAGCCATTTTTTACCAAAGACACAAATTAATTTACATTACCGGCTGATCTTTTTTTTGTGGATATTTAATGCTGATATTTATGGCTGATAATTTACCGCTAATAGTTAAATTTCTTTCCCTTTTAACAATACTTTTTCAATATTGAGGTCTTTATCCAAAAGCACCAGATTTGCAATCTTTCCTGCTTCCAGGCTGCCGTATTGATCGTAAATCTCAACAGATTTTGCAGAGTTTACTGCGGCACATTTGACAGCAGTTGCCAGGGGAATGTCCATTTTTTTAACAGCTGTGCGTACACAGTCCATCAGATTTGTTGCAGAACCGGCGATTGTGCCACTTTCTAAAGTTGCCAGATTTCCTACTACTTTTACAGGCTGTCCGCCCAGTGAATAGTCACCGTCTGTCAGTCCGGTTGCCATCATGCTGTCACTGATGAGGATCACACGGTCATCGCCAAACATTTTAAAGGTGGTTCTGACTACTGATGGATGAATATGGATACCATCACAGATCAATTCTACGCGGCAGTTATCATGGTCACATGCTGCTCCGATTACTCCGGGCTCACGATGTGAGAATGGGGGCATTGCATTATAGAGATGGGTTGCATGTCTTGCCCCTCTGTTATATGCCTCATTTGCAATTTCATAATCCGCTGTTGTATGGGCGATGGAAATTCCTACCTCGTCTTTTAAGGCATCGATAAATTCCATTGATCCTTCTTCTTCCGGGGCAATGTCAACCAGTTTTACCAGGTTTCCGGAAGCAGACTGAAGGCGGCGGAACATTTCCACATCCGGCTTGTGAATATATTTCCCGTTCTGTGCACCTTTTTTCTTTGATGCAATAAATGGGCCTTCCATGTTAATACCACACAGGATTGCGCCGGATTTACTTTCGTATGCAGCTGCAGTCCTGCAGATTTTTTCAAGGCGGGGTTCGTCAAAAGTCATTGTGGCTGGTACAATGGTAGTGATACCATTTTTTAACTGATATTCAGCAATTTTTTGAATGGCTTCTTCTGTACCATCGCAGAAATCATAACCAACACAGCCATGAAAGTGGATATCTGTCAAACCGGGAATGGCATACATGCCTTCTGCATCGATTATAACGTCATCTTCTTTGTCTGCGCTGTCAGCAAATTTATCGTTTTGTATATAGAGGTCTTTTTTTTCAAAATAACCATCTGCGTGAAAAACATTTGCATTTTTTATTATCATTTTTTATATCCCTTCATTACTGTTATGCATTTTCGATTTTCGATAAAGCTGCAGCATCTGCTACAATTGTTACATCGTTGTGAAGCTGCAGAATGGATGCAGGAACCTGTGGTGTGATTGGTCCTTCCACTACTTTTTTCAGGATTTCAGCTTTGTCGGCTCCGCTGACAACTACTAAAACCTTGCGTGCCTGCATAATGGTCTGAATACCCATTGTATATGCCTGTCTTGGAACATCTTCTTCTTTTTCAAAGAAACGTGTATTGGCTTCAATGGTGCTTGGTGTTAAGTCAACACAATGAGTCTGTTTTTCAAAATTATCGCTTGGTTCATTAAATCCGATATGACCGTTATGTCCAAGTCCTAATAACTGTAAATCAATTCCGCCAACATCAGAAATAATCTGATTGTACATGGAGCATGCTTTGTCAGAATCCGGTTCTAAACCATCCGGTACAAAAGTACGCTCTTTACGGATATTGATGCTGTTGAACAGATTGGTATTCATGAAATAACGGTAGCTCTGGTCACTGTCTGCGCCAAGTCCTTTGTATTCGTCTAAGTTAACGCTGGTTACACATTCAAAGTTCAGATCACCTTTGGTATACCAATCAATTAATTGTTTGTAAGTTCCAATCGGAGTTGAGCCGGTAGCCAGACCCAGTACGCAGTCAGGTTTCATAATAACCTGTGCAGAAATAATATTTGCTGCCTTTCTACTCATATCATCATAATCTTTTGCTTTTACTATTCGCATAATTATTCTCCTTTTCTATTTACGGCAGATTCGCTCTGCTTTCTTAACCTTTTGTAGTTCTATTGTATGACTGCTTTTGCAAAAAATTGTGGTAAATGAAAATTTGGAGTTTCATTTTCAATCTTTGTAAAGCTGCCAAAATGAGTCAGGCCTTCGCTTTCTTTTATTTTATAAAAATTACAGGTAATGGCATCGCCTGTCCGGAAATCACAGTGTCCGTATACGTAGCTGATTAATTCCAGTGGTACCGTTAATTCCAGTGTCCAGTGATTTTCGTAAATAGTACCGGTGCATTGACAGGCTTCGTGCAGCTCCATAGGAAATACCTCCCGGTTGCTTCTTCCTTCTCCATACTTGGCATGGAGTGCTCCGTTGGAATTTGCTTCAAGGTTAATGTAGCAATTCGGGCGTTCCGCAGGATAAAATTGAAAGAATGCTTCCATAGTGCTGTCCAGGTGTACCGGGTCGTTAGGATTCAGATAAATTCGTGCCGGATCCTTTTCTTCGCAGGTCATTTTTACATAAAATCCGGTTCCGGGTATAAATCCCAGACTCCCATAGGTTTTAGGACGATAGCCGCCTCCCCAGTTGTACTGGTCCACATGAAAAACAGGACAATTTCCAATCTCGTCTTTTGAAGAAATGGTTTGGATTATGTATTCCATTAAATACCTCCTTGCATATAAAATCGAACATAGAAAGCTGGTATGCTCACAATTACTATTGTAACCTATACAGGAAAAAAAGGCAAAGGGTTCATGAGAAATTGGCAAATAATTATAAAAAATAGCAGGAATGTACAAATGAATCATAACCATATGAGAGCCATTTATTCATTTATAATATAGTGATTTTTTAACGGTAAAAAAATACCATATAGTAAAAACTTTTAAAAATAATAGCTGAAAAAGACAAGATAGATAAAAAATTAGACAATATGACTAAAAAATAAAAAACTTGTAAAAAAATGGATAAAATATTGACTAATAAAAGTAAAATAGTTACGGTGTTGTATGTTTACAATGTATAGTTGTACATGTTATATTAAGGCAAGCTTTGATAGTGCGAAGAGATATCTGAGGTGGTTTTTTGTGAATGTTGATGAAAATAAAAGGAAAGGAGAAGAAAATTAAGAGCCAGGAAGATAAAGCGTCGCCAATTCATTGTATAACGAATTGTAAGGGAGATTACTATGAAACTGAAGAAGATGATAGCAGGTATTTTAAGTACATGTATGGTTGCAACATCCCTAGTGGTTCCAGGAGATGTCCTGAATGTGCAGGCGGCGGAATCCAAAGCTGAGACAAAAGCAGCAGGCCAGGAGAATCCACTCAGGTTGTGGTACAATAAACCGGCAAGCCAGGGAACTCTTATTCCGGGCAGAGAGGGAGGTTTTGGAACAACAGCGGAAGACAACCGCTGGCAGCAGCTCACATTACCAATTGGCAATAGTTATATGGGTGCCAATGTGTATGGAGAAATTGGGAAGGAACATCTTACTTTTAACCAGAAGACATTATGGAACGGCGGTCCAAGTACGAAAAGGCCTAATTATAATGGCGGAAATAAGGAAACAACATCCAACGGGACAAAAATGTCAGATGTCTTTAAAACTGTGGGACAGTTGTTCCTGGAAGGGAAAGACAATGAGGCATCCGATCTGTGTAATCAATTGACCGGAGAATCCGATGGTTATGGGGCTTATCAGTCCTGGGGCGATATTTATCTGGACTTTAAAGGGGTTACGGACAATACAGCCGTAGAGAATTATCAGAGGGATCTGGATCTTACCAATGCGGTAGCAAACGTTGATTATACCCTGGAAGGAACGAACTTCCACAGAGAATACTTTATTAGTTATGCAGATAATGTACTGGCTATGAAATTGACGGCAGATGGATCGAAAAAGTTAGAATTTGACGTGAGTTTCCCGGTAGATAATGCAGAGAATGTTGCAAATAACGGGTTAGGTAAATCGGTTACCTATAAAGCAGAAGGAAATACGCTGATTACTGCTGGACAGATGCAGGATAATCAGCTGAAAATGAATTCCATGCTGAAGGTTGTCACGGAAGGACAGGTTCAGCCGGGCGCAGATAACCAGTCATTGCATGTATCGGATGCTTCTTCTGTAGTAATATATGTATCAGCAGATACTGACTATAAAGATTCCTATCCGAAATACCGCACTGGAGAGAGCGACGAGGAACTGGCTGCAAGTGTGAAAGCAACGGTCGAAAATGCAGCAGGTAAAAATTACGATCAGGTAAAAGCAGACCACATTGCGGACTATACCAATATTTTTGACCGGGTAGATCTGGATCTGGGACAGGGAGTTTCCTCCAAGCCCACTGATGAACTGCTGGCGGCTTATAAGAATGGTAGTGCAACAAAAGAAGAACGCAGCCAATTGGAAGTTATCTTATACCAGTATGGACGATTTATGACAATTGAGTCTTCCAGAGAAGGGGATTTACCGGCAAATTTACAGGGCGTATGGCAGAACCGGGTAGGTGATGCAGGACGTGTTCCGTGGGGCAGTGATTATCATATGAATGTTAATCTTCAGATGAATTACTGGCCAACCTATTCAGCAAATATGGCGGAATGTGCAAAACCATTGATTGAATATGTGGATGGATTGCGTGAACCTGGCCGTGTTACTGCAAAAGATTACCTTGGAATAGAGAGCACAGAAGAAAATCCGGAAAATGGATTTACTGCACATACACAGAATACACCGTTTGGATGGACTTGTCCCGGATGGGCATTTTCCTGGGGATGGTCACCTGCAGCGGTACCGTGGATTCTTCAAAATTGCTGGGAATATTATGAATACACCGGTGATGTTGAATACATGAGAGATAAGTTGTATCCGATGTTAAAAGAAGAAGCAAAGCTTTATGATCAGATTTTAACAGACAGTGGTGTTGAAATTACAAAGCCGAATGGTGAGAAATCAACAAGACTGGTATCTGTTCCTACATATTCTCCGGAGCATGGTCCAAGAACATTGGGAAATGCTTACGAACAGGAACTGATCTGGCAGTTATACGAAGATGCAATTATCGGAGGAAAAATTTTAGGTGAAGATGAGGCTCTGATTCAGAAATGGCAGGATACTCAGGACAGATTAGCACCAATCGAAATCGGTGAAAGCGGACAAATTAAAGAATGGTACAATGAAACAACCCTTGGAAGTATTGGTGAAAGAGGACATCGCCATATGTCACACCTTCTTGGATTGTTCCCTGGAGATTTGATTTCAGTAGACAATGACCAGTATATGGACGCAGCAATCGTATCCTTAAAAGACCGTGGTATGAAGAGTACCGGATGGGGAATGGGACAGCGTATTAATTCCTGGGCAAGAACAGGACAGGGAAACAGTGCTTATGATTTAGTGAAGACGCTGTTCAACGATGGTATCAATCCAAATCTTTTTGATTCCCACGCTCCATTCCAGATCGATGGTAACTTTGGTTATACCTCCGGTGTGAATGAAATGTTAATGCAGAGCAATATGGGTTACATCAATGTGCTGCCGGCACTTCCGGATGCATGGTCCAGCGGATCAGTAAAAGGAATTGTAGCAAGAGGAAACTTCGAGACAGATATTACCTGGGAAAACGGTAAAGCAACAAATGTTAAAATCCTGTCTAAAAATGGTGGAGATTGTGCAGTGCAGTATACTGGAATCACCCAGGCAAATATAGTAGATTCAAAGGGCACTCCAGTGGAATTCACTAACTTATCCAGAGACAGAATCCAGTTTGTATCAACAAAGGGAGAAACATATACCATTACTAATTTCCCGGAACTTGCAAATGGACCGGAAAATGTGGAAGCAGTTTATACCGGAGCAGCAGGCGTGGAATTAACCTGGGATAAGGCAGCATCTGAAACAGCAACTTACAATGTATACCGTAAAGAAGAAGGTTCTTATGAGAAAGTTGCGACAGAACTGACAACAGCAAGCTATACAGATACAACTGCTGTAAAAGATATTAAAAAAGTTCGATATAAAATAACCTCTGTAGAAAATGGCGTGGAGAGCTTATATTCAGAAACCGTCAGCGTTCTTGACATTACGGTAAGAGGCATGGTGGATGATTCTGATTCCAGAATTGAATATAGTTCCAGATGGCAAACGTGGAAAGATGCTGCACATTACGGCGGTGGAATTCATTTTGTTGAAACCAGCAGTGCAGATGATACAATTTCCTTTGTATTCTCGGGTAAGGGCATTCGTGTGTATGCAACTAAGAATGCAACCTGGGGAATCATGGACGTTTACATTGACGGAGTAAAAGCAGATTCTATTGACTTCTACGATCCGACACCACAGGGCCTGAAACAACAGATGGTTTACGAAAAAGCAGGTCTTGAGGATACGAAACATACTATTAAATTGGTTGGAACAGGAACCAAGAATCCAGCCAGTACAGGAACGAAATTAGAATTTGATGCATTCCAGGTATTAGGCGACCAGCACACCATTACTTTTGAAAGTAATAAAGACGGTGAAGGAGATCTTCCACAGCCTATTACAGAGTATGAAGGCAGCGCGATTACATTACCGGAATGTGGTATAACAATTGCTGGAATGACATTTGCAGGATGGAGTGACGGAGAAACCACATATGCTGCAGGTTCTAAGTATCGTATTGAGAAGAGTGACGTTACGTTAACTGCTTTATGGGAAGAAACATCCAACAAGATAGCATCCAATAAAATGACGGCAGTAGCTGACAGTGAAGAAAATGCAGGTACTGATGGTCCGGCTTCTAATGCGGTTGATGGAAATGAAAGTACAATATGGCATTCCGCATATTCGCATCAACCAATGCCAGATATTGAAAATGGTATTAATAACAGTTTTACAATTACACTTGACAAATTATATCAAATCAACAAATTTCAATATGTAACTCGTTCACAAGAAAATGGAAGAATATTGGGTTATGATTTGTATTATAGCACTACTGACGATGGAAATGACTTTCAGCTAATAGAAGGCGGTAGTGGTGAATGGGCTAATAATGTAAACAAAAAAACAGCTAAGTTTACACCTGTGAATGCAAAAAGAATTCAAATCAGGGCAACAAAGACAGCAGGTACACCAGCAAATGAATTTATTTCAGCAGCAGAATTCTACTTATACGAAACAGGCCAGACAGTCACAGACCCGACAGCAGTAACAGGAGTCAAACTGACGCCGAATGAAGTTACATTAGTAGAAGAGACCACAGCAACATTAACAGCAGCGGTAATCCCGTCTAATGCAACAAATAAAAATGTTACCTGGTCATCAAGTGATGAAGAAGTGGCAACTGTAGTTAATGGTGTAGTGAATGCACTGAAACCTGGTAATGCAATCATTACCGTAACTACAGCAGATGGAAACAAAACGGCACAATGTGCAGTAACTGTTACGGAAAAAGTAGTGATTCCAGTGAGTTCTATTACCGTATCTCCAAAAGAAGCTACTGTTAAAACAGGTGCAAGTGTAACCTTAACCGGGGAAATACAGCCGGAAAATGCATCTAACCAGAATATGATCTGGACTTCTGATAATGAAGGCGTAGCAACGGTAGCAGGTGGTGTTGTAACCGGTGTGGCAGAAGGAACAGCAACCATTACAGCCACATCAGCAGAAAATGATACCATACATGATACCGCTACAATTACAGTAGAAAATGGAGAACCTGAAATTGTAGAAGTAGAAAGTGTCAGTGTCGAGCCTGCAGCATTATCATTAACAGAAGAAGAGACAAGAAAATTAGCACATACGATTACACCTTCAAATGCAACAAATCAGAAAGTAAGCTGGAGATCTGATAATGAAGCAGTGGCGACTGTTTCCCAGGAAGGAGTCGTAACCGCAATAAAAGAAGGTACTGCAACTATTACAGTTACCACAGAAAGTAACAACAAAACAGCAACTTGTATTGTGACAGTAACCAGAAAAGGCATTGCAGTTACCGGAGTTAAGATATCATCCTCAGCGTTGGAACTGAAATCAGGAGCTTCCGAAACACTGACAGCAGCTGTTCAACCAGCAAATGCAACGAATCAAAACGTTTCCTGGGCATCAAGCAATGATGCTGTTGCTACTGTAGATGGCGGTATAGTTACAGCAGGTGCAGCCGGAACAGCGACTATTACAGTAACAACCGAAGAAGGCGGATTCAAAGCAACATGTGAAGTAACCGTAAAGAGTGAACCGGAAATCATAAAAGTAACCGGTGTAACCCTTGACAAACAAGCGGTTAATATTGAAGTAGGCAAAACAGCTGTCATTAAAGAAAGCGTTCAGCCAGAAAATGCAACCAATAAAAATGTTACATGGGATTCAAAGAATAAATCAGTTGCAAGTGTTGAAAACGGTACGATTAAGGCATTAAAAGAAGGCATCGCAGAAATCATTGTTACAACAGAGGATGGAAATAAGACAGCAATCTGTACGGTAAATGTTATACCGAAGCAGATCTCGGTTGAATCCATTAAGATAAACCCATCCAGTGCAGCAATGCAGACCGGAACGAAGGCTACTTTAAGAGTCGTATTTACACCGGAAAATGCAACAAATAAAGCAGTAGTGTGGGCTACGAACAATGATGCAGTGGCAAGTGTGAGTAATGAAGGTGTTGTAACGGCGAAAGCAGCAGGAACAGCCGATATTACAGCAACAACTGTAGATGGACAGAAATCATCATCCTGCACCATAGTTGTTACAGAAGCACCGAAACCAACACCGGATCCTGAAGTAAAAGAGTACACGGTTATCTTTGATACAGATGGCGGATACGTTATACCGGCAGAAATCAAAGTACAGGAAGGCAAACCTTATGGAAACCTGCCGACACCGAAAAAAGGAAACTATAAGTTCCTTGGATGGTATCTTGGCAATACTCAGGTAAAATCAACAGATATCTGCAAAGGCAACGTTACGCTGAAAGCAAAATGGAAATTGATGGAACCTAGTCGAGTGACTGGTGTAAAAGCTTCAAAACAGACAACAAACAGTATTAAAATATCATGGAAAAAAGTAACAGGAGCAAAATCATATATTGTCAGCCGCTATAACTATTCGAAAGAAAAGTGGGAGAAAATCACAACCACTAAGAAAACTTCTTATGTAGACAAAAAGAAAAAGGCTGCAACAAAATATAAATATCGTGTAACGGCAGTTAATAGTGCTGGCAGCGGTTCTGCTTCCAAATCTATGATTACAGCAACACAACCTGTGAAACCTACCATATCCCTGAAACAGTCAGGAAAGAAAGTGAAATTATCCTGGAAGAAGTTTAAGGCAGATAAAATTGAAATTTTCATGAAGACAGGAAACGGAAAATACAAAAAGATCTCTACAAAACCTGGTAAAAATACGTCTTACACCAAGACAGAGTTGAAAAAGGGAACTACGTACAGATTCCGTATCCGCGGATACATGGAAAGAGGAGAGAAGGTTTATGGTGCATACTCTGCATCCAAAGGAATTAAAATAAAATAAGATCAATCAGTAACAAGATGTGATTAGTAACAATAAGAAATAGTAAGAAACGATAACAAACAGACAGAAGTATTAGCCGCACAGCAAATAGTGGTGTCTCCAGTAAGTCAGAATGTTTAACTTATGGGAGGATTCCACATTGCTGTGCGGCTTTTCTACCTTATTTAAATGTAGATTCAGATAATTTTAATCGCAGATTCAAAAAATGTAGTTTCACATACAAATTTTTAGTGGTAAATACAATAGATTAATAATTTGCTCTATATTGATTGTATGCAGGTATTTCAGCTTATTTCTGATTGCGCAAAGCTGCCTCAACCAGTCCGCCAAAGAGAGGATGGGGCCTGTTCGGACGGGACTTTAGTTCTGGGTGAGCCTGAGTGGCAATGAAGAACGGATGGTCTTTGATCTCAACCATCTCCACGATGCGGCCGTCTGGAGAAATGCCGGAAAGGGTTAAGCCATTGTCCGTCAGAGCCTTGCGATAGTCATTGTTCACTTCATAACGGTGTCTGTGGCGCTCATGTATGGTTTCTTCCCCATATAGTGCAAATGCATGTGAAGACTTGTCCAGGATACAGGGATAAGAACCCAGCCTTAAAGTTCCACCGATATCTTCTACGCCATCCTGGTCAGGCATAAGAGCAATAACCGGATGGGTGGTGGAAGAATCCAGCTCAATGCTGTGTGCGTCATGAAAACCGGCAACATTTCTCGCAAACTCCACAATAGCAAGCTGCATGCCAAGACAGAGCCCGAGAAAAGGGATTTTATTTATTCTGGCATATTCAATCGCCATTATTTTGCCTTCAATTCCCCGGTTGCCGAAACCTCCGGGTACCAGAATGCCATCCACATCTCCAAGGAGATCTGAAATATTGTTCTCATTTAATAACTCTGAATCAATCCAGCGTATATTAACTGTTGCGCGGCTGGCGATACCGCCATGTTTGAGGGCTTCTACAACACTGATATAGGCGTCATGGAGTTGGATATATTTACCGACAAGAGCAATTTCTACTACTTTGGTTGGATGTCGCAGAGCATTTACCATGTCTTCCCAGTCTTCCAGATTGGGCTCCATGCATTCCAGATTCAGACATTCACATGCCACCTGGGCCAGATGCTCCTGCTCCATTGCAAGAGGTGCTTCATACAGATATTCCACATCCAGATTTTGAAGGACGTGATGATTAGGGACGTTACAGAAAAGTGCGATTTTGTCTTTGATGCCTTGTTCCAACGGTAGTTCGGAACGGCAGACAATGATATCCGGGCGAATACCCATACCCTGTAGTTCTTTAACACTTGCCTGGGTGGGTTTGGTTTTCATTTCTCCCGAAGCTTTCAGGTAAGGGATTAAGGTTACGTGAATCAGAATTGCGTTTTCCCGGCCTACGTCATGCTGGAACTGGCGAATGGATTCCAGGAACGGCTGGCTTTCGATATCTCCGACTGTACCGCCGACTTCAATAATGGCAATTCTGGTTTCATCGGAAGTGAAATTCCGGTAAAACCGGTTCTTAATCTCGTTGGTGATGTGGGGGATGACCTGAACCGTACCTCCTCCGAAGTCGCCGCGGCGCTCTTTTTGCAGTACGGACCAGTAAATCTTACCGGTGGTTACATTGGAGTTCTTATCAAGGCTTTCATCAATGAAACGCTCATAGTGTCCCAAATCCAAATCCGTTTCGGCACCGTCATCTGTAACAAATACTTCGCCGTGCTGGATCGGATTCATAGTTCCGGGGTCAATGTTGATGTAAGGGTCGAACTTCTGCATGGTTACCTTGTATCCCCGGGCCTTCAGTAAGCGGCCGAGTGAAGCGGCAGTGATGCCTTTTCCCAGACCTGATACTACTCCGCCTGTTACAAATACATACTTTACTGGCATAAATTTCCTCCTGTTTTCTGAGTATGTCTGAAAATTGCGAAGGGAACTTTCAAACAGGTTCTCGTGCTGGTCAAAAAATAACGAAAGAATTATACACCTTCAGAGTTGATAAATACAGTATTTTTTACAAAAAATTAAAATTTGCGCCAAATAAACAAAGATTCATTTATTTGGCGCAGATATTTGTTTAATGTCATATAAGGTAATTTCTGGATTTTATGCAAAGGTTACAACGATCTGGTACAGCATTGCACAAATAACTGTAAATATAGCATCTGCCATCTCCGCCAGGTGCACGTCTGCGAAGCTAATCGTAGCCCACTACGCTGTCGCTTCGCAGAAGCACACCTGACGCAGATATCGGACACTCTATTCACAGTTATTTACGTAATGCTGTACTAGTGATAAATACGCTTGTCCTCATATACCGGTTCGGAAGTCAGCTGGACAGAAAGCCGTTTAAACTGCTTGATATCTACCATGGACAGCATAACGGACGTGTGTGCCTGGCATCCGGAAAGCTTGGGAAGCTGTGCAAGTGCCAGTTTTGCTTTTTCACTGGTAGCAGCGGAAATAGAAAGGGCGATCAGTATTTCATCCGTATGAAGCCTTGGATTTTTGCTGCCCAGGTATGCTGTTTTCAATGTCTGGATAGGTTCAATGGCTTCCGGTGAAATTACGTGGGCCTTGTGGTCTATTCCGGCAAGTTCCTTCAGGGCATTCAAAAGCAGGGCGGCAGATGCGCCTAAAAGGTCGGAAGTCTTCCCGGTTATCATTCTGCCGTCAGCCAGTTCCAGGGCAGCAGCAGGGGCACCAGTAGCTTCTGCACGGTCCAGGGCAACCTGTACTACCTTGCGGTCTGTAACGGTCAAATGAGCCTGTTTCATGATCAGTTCGATTTTAAAGACTTCTTCTTCCTGCTTGGTACCTTCCGCAAGTCCATTCAGTGCGTAATAATAACGGCGCAGAATCTCCTGGTTGGAAGCATCTTTGCAAGCTTCATCATCAAAGATACAATTCCCGGCCATATTAACTCCCATGTCGGTAGGGGATTTATATGGGCATTCTCCAAATATACGCTCAAAAATAGCCCCCAGTACAGGAAAGATTTCAACATCCCGGTTATAATTTACCGCTTTTTCATCGTATGCTTCCAGATGGAACGGGTCAATCATATTGACATCGTTTAAATCCGCCGTAGCTGCTTCATAAGCCAGGTTTACCGGATGCTTCAGGGGAATATTCCAGATCGGGAAGGTCTCGAATTTGGCATAACCGGCACGGATGCCATGTTTCTGTTCGTGATAGAGCTGGGAAAGGCAGGTTGCCATTTTTCCGCTGCCCGGACCCGGTGCTGTAATTACGACCAGTGGTCTTGTAGTTTCAATATATTCATTTTTGCCATAGCCGTTATCACTTACGATTAACGGAATATTGCTTGGATAGCCCTCGATTGCATAGTGTACATATACTTTACGGCCTAATTTTTCAAGCCTGGTTTTAAAAAGTTCAGCGCTGTTCTGTCCGGAATACTGTGTAATGACAACACTTCCCACATAGAGCCCCTTTTCTTCAAATGCATCGATCAGACGGAGAACGTCAGTATCATAAGTGATCCCCAGATCACCCCGGACTTTATTTTTTTCTATATCGCCGGCACTGATGACGATTACAATTTCTGCCTGGTCGGAAAGCTGCATCAGCATACGCAGTTTGCTGTCCGGTGCAAATCCTGGAAGAACTCTGGCTGCGTGAAAATCATCGAAGAGTTTTCCGCCGAATTCCAGATAGAGTTTGTTGCCAAACTGGCTGATTCTTTTCCTGATATGCTCAGATTGCATCTGTAAGTATTTCTCGTTATCAAATCCTATTTTCATTGGTTCACCGATCCTAAATTTTATGGTATGATTCTTTACTGAATTAGTATACTACAAAGTATCGGAGTTATGCCAGTCATTTTTTGAGGATTTTTATAAAAGTTTAAGAATTATGAAGGCTTTTTCACAAACTCGATATTGATTTCTGTGTGAAGTATCTTTATAATAGAGAGGACGTATCACGAGGAGGAAGATGATGGATAATAATCAACAGCCAGGAAATGGACCGAATAACGGATCTAATAATAATAATGGCAAGCCGTCTAAAAATGGGCAGACGATCATGATATTTTTGGTAGTTACGCTGATAGCCCTGGTCGGTATGAGTATTTTCAATAATATGCTGAAGAATTCTACCGAAAAAGAAATCACATATAACAAATTTATGGAAATGGTGGATAAGAATGAAGTCAAAAAGGTTGACATACAGTCCAGTAAGATTGTAATCACACCGAAGGAACAGCCATTCCCAGGGGTTACAATGACATATTACACCGGCGTTGTATCTGACCCGAACCTGACACAGAAACTGATTGATGCAGGTGTGGATTTTAACTCGGCTATCCCTGACATGACATCTGCAATTCTCTATAATATTTTAAGCATTGCGATCCCACTGATTCTGATCTGGGTTGTACTAGGATTTTTCCTTAGAAAAATGTCCAAGGGCGGCGGCATGATGGGAGGCGTTGGCAAGAGCAAGGCAAAAGTATATGTACAGAAAGAAACCGGAGTTACTTTCCGTGATGTAGCCGGACAGGATGAAGCCAAAGAATCCTTACAGGAAGTTGTGGATTTTCTGGAAAATCCCGGGAAGTACACGAAGATTGGAGCCAAGCTTCCGAAGGGTGCTCTTTTAGTAGGCCCTCCCGGAACAGGTAAAACTCTTCTTGCAAAGGCAGTTGCCGGAGAAGCACATGCGCCGTTCTTTTCCTTATCCGGTTCCGATTTTGTGGAAATGTTTGTCGGTGTCGGTGCATCACGTGTCCGTGATTTATTTGAAGAAGCGAAAAAGAATGCGCCATGTATTATTTTTATCGATGAAATTGATGCTATCGGTAAGAGCCGTGACAGCCGCTACGGCGGTGGAAATGATGAACGTGAGCAGACGCTGAACCAGCTGCTTGCAGAAATGGATGGTTTTGACACATCCAAGGGATTGCTGATTCTGGCAGCGACTAACCGTCCGGAAGTTCTGGACCAGGCGCTTCTGCGTCCGGGCCGTTTTGACAGACGTGTCGTAGTAGATAAGCCGGATTTAAAAGGCCGTGTGGATATTCTGAAAGTACATTCCAAGAATGTTCTTCTGGATGACACGGTAGATCTGGAAGCCATTGCACTTGCTACTTCAGGAGCAGTTGGTTCCGATCTTGCAAATATGATTAATGAAGCTGCTATACTGGCAGTTAAAAAGGGCAGAAATGTAGTTTCCCAGACTGATTTATTTGAGTCTGTGGAGGTAGTATTAGTCGGTAAGGAAAAGAAGAACAAGATTCTCAGCAAAGAAGAGCGAAGAATTGTATCCTACCACGAAGTGGGCCATGCATTGGTTAGCGCGCTGCAGAAGGATTCCGAGCCGGTACAGAAGATTACCATCGTACCCAGGACAATGGGCGCTCTCGGCTATGTAATGAATGTTCCGGAAGAAGAGAAATTCCTGAATTCCGAAGGCGAGATCCGTGCCAAGATTATCGAATTTGTAGCCGGGCGTGCAGCAGAAGAACTGGTATTTAACAGTGTAACGACAGGTGCGGCTAATGATATCGAGCAGGCAACCAAGCTTACCAGAGCGATGATTACCCAGTATGGTATGTCAGAGACATTTGGAATGATGGGAATTGAAAGCCCTGAGAACCAGTATCTGGAAGGCAGAACTATGTTGAATTGCAGTGACAGGACGGCAGCAGAGGTTGACCGGGAAGTAATGAAAGTGATAAAAGATTCTTATGTAGAAGCGAAGCGCCTGCTTAGTGAACATAGAATTGCACTGGATAAGATTGCAGCATTCCTGATTGAGAAGGAAACAATTACCGGTAAAGAATTTATGAAGATTTTCCATGAGGTGGAAAAAGAAGAAAAGGCAGCTCTGGAAGGGGCATCTGCAGAAGCAATTAATGGAAGCAGCCAGCCACAGCTGGAAGTGGATAACAATACTGTTAAAGCGGCAGAAGCCGATGCAGAAGCTTCCGAGGCTGTATCAGGAGCAGTTTCCAGTTCAGTAACAGGAGCAGTTTCTGAAGCAGCATCTGAAACAGCTACCGGGGAAAATGTAAATCCACAATAAAGGCAGCAGAAAGCAGTTTTCGAACATGCTCAAAAATACAGTAAATTTGTGAATAACAGATTTGCTGTATTTTTTTAGAAAGGGAGGTGGTATCGTTGTTTGATATCCAGGAGGAACTTAAGAAATTACCGGCGAAGCCGGGTGTATATATAATGCATGATGCAAAGGATGCCATTATTTATGTTGGAAAGGCGATCAGCCTGAAAAACCGGGTACGTCAGTATTTTCAAAGCAGCAGAAATAAAGGTGCTAAAATAGAACAGATGGTGACTAAAATCCGCCGTTTTGAATATATCATAACGGATTCCGAGCTGGAGGCGCTGGTTCTGGAGTGTAATCTCATCAAGGAACACAGGCCAAAGTACAACACCATGCTGAAAGATGACAAGTCTTATCCGTTTATCAAGGTAACGGTTCAGGAGGAATATCCCCGGGTATTATTTGCCAGGATCATGAAGAAGGACAAGTGCAAGTATTTTGGGCCTTATACCAGTGCGGGAGCAATAAAGGATACCATTGAGCTGATTAATAAGCTATATAAGCTGCGTACCTGCAACAGAAGCCTGCCAAGGGATATCGGGAATGAGCGGCCCTGTCTGAATTACCATATCAAGCAGTGTAATGCTCCCTGCCAGGGATATGTCAGCAAAGAAGAATACCGTAACCAGGTTCATGAGGCAATTGCCTTTTTGGATGGAAATTATGATCCTGTAATTAAGATGCTGGAGCAGAGAATGCAGGATGCTTCGGAGAGAATGGACTTTGAGGCGGCAATTGAGCAGAGGGAACTGCTGAACAGCGTGAAGCAGATTGCACAAAAGCAAAAGATCACCATGAGCGATGGAGAGGATAAGGATATTATTGCCATGGCTTCTGATGACACCGATGCAGTAGTTCAGGTATTCTTCGTAAGGTCAGGCCGTTTGATTGGAAGGGATCATTTCTATCTGAGAGTTGCACCTCACGATACCAAGGGCATGGTTCTGGACAGTTTTATCAAACAGTTTTATGCAGGGACACCATTTATACCCAAGGAGCTGATGATCCAGGAAGAGGTAGAAGACTGTGAGGTAATTGAACAGTGGCTTTCCAAGAAAAGAGGACAGCGGGTACATATCAGAGTCCCCAAGAAAGGCACGAAGGAAAAACTGGTTGAATTGGCTGCAAGAAATGCGGAGCTGGTACTGAGCCAGGATAAAGAGAAGATCAAGCGGGAAGAAGGACGAACCATTGGTGCCATGAAGGAGATCGCAGGTTTACTGGATCTGGAAAATGTAGTCCGCGTAGAGGCATTTGATATTTCCAATATCAGCGGTTTTGAGTCTGTAGGGTCTATGATCGTATACGAGAAGGGGAAACCAAAACGCAGCGATTACCGTAAGTTCAAAATTCAGTCTGTGAAGGGACCAGATGATTATGCCAGCATGGAAGAGGTGCTGACCAGAAGATACAGCCACGGTCTTGCGGAGCTGGAAGAAGCGAAGCAGGAGAAAGAATTTAGCAGCTTTAGCAGATTTCCGGATCTCATCATGATGGATGGTGGTAAGGGGCAGGTGAATGTGGCACTGCGTGTTATGGATAACCTGAAGCTGAATATCCCGGTCTGCGGCATGGTCAAAGATGATAACCACAGAACCAGGGGATTATTTTTTAACAATGAAGAAATTCCCATTGAGAAATCCTCGGAAGGTTTTCGCCTGATTACCAGAATCCAGGATGAAGCCCACCGGTTTGCAATCGAATACCACCGGTCTCTCAGAAGCAAACAGCAGGTGCATTCAATTCTGGATGATATTGACGGAATCGGGCCTGCCAGGAGAAAGGCGCTGATGCGGACGTTTAAGTCCCTGGAAGCCATAAGGGATGCTTCCCAGGAAGAACTTGCCAAGGCACCGTCCATGAATGCAAATAGTGCAAAAAAAGTGTATGATTTCTTTCATTGATGTTCCGGCATAATTATGATAATATTAACATATTAATTAAATTTTGAAGGAGAAGAGATATGGCAAGTGTAGCTTTAAGCAAGTTGGTTGAGAAACTGGATTTAAAGAATATGACACCGGATGTGGATATGTCTGCTATTAAAATTACCCTCCCGGATATTAACCGTCCTGCGTTACAGCTGACGGGATATTTTGATCATTTTGATTCTGATCGCGTACAGATTATCGGATATGTGGAATATACCTATCTGGAGCATTTGGACAGGGAAAAAAAGCTTCCTATATATGAACAGTTTATTTCCAGTAAGATACCATGTATCGTATACACAACAAGGACAGAGCCGGATGCAGATATGATGGAACTGGCGAACAAATACAATGTTCCTATTTTTACTACCAGGAAGACTACATCGTCTTTTATGGCTGAGATTATCCGATGGCTGAATGTGGAACTGGCTCCCTGTATATCCATACACGGCGTTCTGGTGGACGTTTATGGTGAGGGAGTCCTGATAATGGGCGAAAGCGGTATAGGTAAGAGCGAGGCTGCATTAGAGCTGATTAAGAGAGGACACCGTCTTGTATCGGATGATGTTGTTGAAATCCGCAAAGTCAGTGACGAGACTATAATCGGTTCCGCACCGGATATAACCAGGCATTTTATCGAACTTCGCGGTATTGGAATCATCGATGTAAAAACATTGTTCGGTGTGGAAAGTGTTAAAAATACCCAGTCCATAGATCTGGTAATTAAGCTGGAAGAGTGGGACAGGGAAAAAGAATACGACAGGCTTGGATTAGAAGAGGAGTATACAGAATTCCTTGGAAATCAGGTAGTTTGTCATTCATTGCCGATCCGCCCGGGCAGAAACCTGGCTGTTATCGTAGAATCAGCGGCAGTTAACCACAGACAGAAAAAGATGGGTTATAATGCTGCGCAGGAATTATATAACCGCGTGCAGAACAGTTTGGCAAAAAGACGCGGACCAGAAGGAGAATAAAGGATAATGAAGAAATATTGTTTTGGAATTGATATTGGCGGTACATCTGTAAAATGTGGCCTCTTTGACGTAAAAGGGGAAGTCCTGGACAAATGGGAGGTCAAAACGAGAACTGAGGATAATGGAAAAAATATTATACCCGATGTAGCAGATGCAATCAATCATAAAATTTTAGAAAAACAGCTGGTTAAAGAGGAGATCGCAGGAGTGGGAATCGGTGTACCTGGACCGGTTAACGAAGAAGGGGATATTCTATGTGCGGTAAACCTTCACTGGGGATATGTAAAGCTGGTAGAAGAGATGGAAAAATTGATTGGACTTCCTGTAAAAGCCGGTAACGATGCCAATGTTGCAGCACTTGGAGAAATGTGGAAGGGCGGCGGCGCAGGATACCACAACGTTGTTATGGTTACCCTTGGTACAGGTGTCGGCGGCGGAATCATCATTAACGGACAAATTGTCACCGGTTCACACGGAGCTGGCGGCGAGATCGGACATGTTCATGTGGAAGACAATATGCAGGAAGCATGTAACTGCGGCAACAAAGGCTGCCTGGAGCAGGTAGCATCCGCAACAGGTATTGTGAGGCTGGCTAATGCACGTCTGGCAGCTGATGCAGATCCGTCTGTACTGCGCGACGGAGAGGTGTCCGCCAAATCTGTATTTGACGCAGTTAAAGCCGGGGATAAAGTGGCAATGGAAATTGCAGAAAGCTTCGGCAAATATCTGGGCAGTGCCCTGTCTGTCATTGCAGGCGTTGTAGATCCGGAAGTCTTCGTTATTGGTGGAGGAGTATCCAAAGCAGGAGATATTTTGCTGGATTATATTCGGAAATACTATAAGACATATGCATTCAGTGCCTGCAAAGAAGCTGTATTCGCACTTGCGGAGCTTGGAAACGATGCAGGGATCTTTGGCGCAGCTAAAATGATCCTGTAAGTAAAAACAGTAATTAATCGATAGATAAAAATAGACCACAGAACCTCTAAAGGATACATTCCTGTCGGCTGACAGGGTACATATCAGAGGGAATGTGGTCTTTTTAGTTCGTGATTTCAAATGTGAGCCGTGTTATTGAGCAGCTCATTGAATAGCTCTGTTTCCAGAGAGTGGATGGTTTGGGCAGTTTCAGAAATGAGAGGCAGTAAATCAATATCACCTGATTCAGATAATTTCCACAAATGCTCAGCGATACCGTCCCATAAATCTGCAACGGACAAAAAGCGTCTCCCCATTTCTCCTAAATTTTTCAAACCGGTAAGTTCGGAAGCTTCGATTAAAAAATTACCGTACATGTTTCGGAAAATACCGCCTCCGGTACCGCCATCGGCATTTATCATAAAATAGTTGGCAGTACCTGCCCTTTTTCTTTTTTCCGGTTCAAATTTCTTCCATTTCAAAACTTCTTTCGAAAACTTATCTATCCCATTTAAGCCAAGAAGATGCGCAGGTGCATTTAACATACTAAGGGAATTCTCACGGACAGCGTCCAGTATCATTTTTGTAGTAACAGATTGTATATTAGAAAAATCAAACTCCAGATATTTATTATGTGCGGGGAAGGGCCGACAACAGCTGGAACGGGCATTTTCCATCTCTTCAAAGGATACCAGGTGGTAATCCAGGTTTATGGTGCCTTTTGGGGTACGGATCGGATGGTCATTGTTGTCCCTGTCACTTACATAGAAGGACTTCTGATCATCGTCATATCCAAATACCACAACAGCATGGCCGCCAAAATGATAGTCTTCTTCCAGATTTAAATATTTTAAATAGGGCATATCTACATAAATAAAAACGGGCTGGTTTTGGTCTAGGGATTGTCTGGCAGCGGCAAATGCTTTGGCGCTGTCCTTTAATTTGCGGCAGCGAATGGTAATGTTCAGCCGATTTGCCAGAATTTCTTCAAAGATAAAGGGTTTTGTACGCCCGCTTACCATGGGTGAAGATGCCTGATTCAAATAACAGAATGAAATGCCGCAGCCAAGGCCCAGGAGCATTTCTTCTGACATAGGATGCCCATAATAATTAAAAATCTGTTTAAGGGCGTTCGTAATGCAGTGTTTCCCGCCCTCCGGGGTAAAGTTGGAGATTATTTTTTTCATAGCAGATTCCTTTCCTGATAATTGAATTGTTCGGTAGTAATATTATAAAGGGTGCCGTGCAGGGGAAGGTCAAGAAGAAAAAGAGAATTCACAGGTGGGAATGTCGCCTAAAGAGTACCGAAGTTAACTTCGAAAATAGTCCAATATAGTAATATAAAAAGGGGCTGTCGGAAAATAGCTCGCCCCTTTCTTAAAAATCGGAGGTTTAAATCGCTATTAACCGACAGTCCCATATTACTGTTCTTTATTGCGGCGGCGCATCAATGACGCCGTCACCATTATTATTTCCCGGATAGGATGGTGTAGTCTGCCCTCCGTTTCCGGTATTCTGATCTCCTGGAGTTGTGGTTCCGTTGCCTTCGCCAGTTCCTTCGCCGTTGCCCTCGCCGGTAGTATCGCCAGGATTGGTTCCGGGATATGACGGTTTGTTGGCATCTTCAGGATTCTGTGGTTTATTCTCTTCTGCGTCCGGTGAAGTTTCGGACTCTTTTTTGTTTTTATCTTTATCGCCTTTTAGCAGGTCGGATAATTTATCCAATATAGTATGTCCGCTGCAGGTGCCGCTTGGCGGTGCATATGCGGAATCATCGGTTGTTCCTTCACTGCCCGTAGGTCGTTGTACGAATACCTTTGTCACTGCCTCACAGGTGTTAGTAGCTTTTAATCCGGTCTTGGAACAGATCTTGACAGCTACGTGAACATCACAGTCCGCTACCGGCTGTGTACCTCTTACAAAGTATTCGGTGTATATCTGGGACCCTCTGGGATCTGCACTGCAGACACCTGGGATTGCCAGTTTTCCGGATTTCTTACAAACAGATGCAGTTACAATATCCTCCGGCTGTTCAAATTCTTTTACCGGCAGGTCTTGATGAATTCGCTGCATAATGGAATTCCAGAGTACCTTACTGTAAGAGTGGTAGATATCTCCGTCCGGCAGAGCTTCATTATTGTCATATCCGCCCCAGATACCGCAGGTATAATAAGGGGTATATCCCTCAAACCAGATATCTTTTGTATCATCTGTGGTACCGGATTTGCCGGCTACCGGCATATCACCCAGGTTAATAGTTCCGTATGCGGTACCTTCCGGCTTCTTAATGACATCTTCCATGGCGCTTGTCAGCAGGAATGCCGTGGATTCTTTTACGGCACTGGAGCTGACGGGAGTGGTGTTATCAATAACGATATTTCCCTGCAGATCCTCGATTTTAGAATAAAATTTAGGCTCGATATACTGCCCTTTATTAGCAATGGCAGCATACGCTCCTGTTAATTCCAGGTTTACCACACCGTCACGAACACCGCCCAATGCCAGAGGCTGGTTGGCGTCTGTCAATATATCGCCATTGGAGTTTACCTCGTTGTCATAAAGTGTTGTAATGCCGAATTTTTCGGCATAGTCAAGACCAGTCTGAGGAGAAATCTCCGTCAGGCATTTAACGGCTACGACATTGACGGATTTGGTGATGGCGGAACGAATGGTTTCCAGTCCGCTGTATCCATAATCGCTGTCCCAGTTCCGCACTTCCGGTCCGTTAGTATAGCTATAAGGTGCGTTGTCAAATACGGTGGAAAGCGTCATGCCTCCCCTGTCGATTGCCGGACCATAGGCGGTAATCGGCTTAAAGGTTGATCCTGGCTGTCTTCTGGTGGAAGTGGCACGGTTTAATGTCAGGCTGGCTTCCTTTGTCCCGCGTCCGCCCACAATGGCTTTCACAAAACCGGTGCTCTGGTCAATGATTACCACCGATGCCTGTGGCTGGGGAATCAGGGAGATACGTTCGGAAAGCACAGTATCGCCGGACTTCATCACGGCCTGCTTGTATTGAGCAGCATAGGAACTCGCGGTTTCAGAATCAGGGAACATCATGTTAAAGGATGCATCCTGTGCTTCAAAATATTCTCTCATTGTGTCACTGCTGTAGAAAGAGGCCTCCCCGTCAGCAGATTCCAGCGTCAATGCGTAGTCAAGACCAATTAGCGTTCCGGATGGGAAATTGGCTGGATTTGCAAATTCTTCATCACAGATCTGCTGAATGTTTTTGTCCTGGTTTGAATAGACTTTTAAGCCTCCTGAATACAGTGCTTTATAAGCCTGATTCTGTGTATAGCCCTTAATTTCCATCAGGTCATCCATAGCCTGCTCAATCAGTGCATCTTCATAATAGCTGTAGATGGATGTTTCCCCGGTTTCCACATCCGTTTCCTGGATTCTGGAATAGACATCATCATTCAGCGCTTCATCATACTGCGCCTGGTCAATGTATCCCTGATCCAGCATATGATTTAAAACTTTTACCCGCCTCTTGGCATTTTCCTCCGGATAAAGGATCGGATTATAGCCGCTGGGGTTCTGGGTAATTCCTGCGATAACAGTACTTTCAGAAAGCGTCAGCTCGGATACATCTTTGTTAAAGTAACGGTGAGCTGCAGCCTGAACCCCGTAAGCACCGGCTCCCAGGTTGATCGTATTCAGATAATCTTCCAGAATCTGTTCTTTTGAAAGGCTTTTCTCCAGCTGCAGTGCCAGGTATTGTTCCTGGAACTTACGCTTAAAGCGTTCCGCAAGGGAAGATTCATTAACCCAGTCGGGAAATACATTATTCTTTAAAAGCTGCTGGGTGATGGTACTGGCTCCCTCGGAAAAGTTTCCGCTGCTGACCCCAACAACGAATGCACGGATAATACCGCGGACGTCAATTCCGTTGTGCTCATAGAAACGCTCATCTTCTACAGCAACCACGGCGTGCTGAAGGTCAATAGGGATTTTATCAATCGTAACCGGAGTTCGGTTAGAATCCGGTGCAGTCAGCTTCTGGATGGGATTTCCATCGGTATCATAAATGTAAGTTGCCGCCTGGGTAGGTGCTACACTCATACCAGAAATATCAGGTGCATTTTTAATCAGTCCGTTGATCAGGCCAAACCCAATGCATGTCCCACCAACGATCAGGGCAACGAAACATATCAGCAATACTTTAACAAAAGTGAAGCCAATTTTTTTGCCCACCTTTGCAGAAGTCTGTTCTTTTTGTTTTTTGGAAATTTCTTTTTTTCCATAATTCATAGGCACGGCCTCCTTAATACAGCAGCGGAATTCATTTCCATAGACTTACAGAAAATCCGCTGGTCTATGTATTATAACAAATAAAGCAGGTGAAATAAAGGGTGAAGTAACAAGTTCATTATTTTTTAAGTTCTTCATAAAATATATAGATTGTGAAAATAGGCTTCTTATCTTATAATGTACCCAAAGAGAAATTTGTATACATCGCTTTGATGTGGATTTTGTGAAGATAAATAGCCATGCATGCATGTCTTCATGGCTTATAGTCCGCGGGAATGTGAGATACAAATAAAAAGACGGTATTAGATCAAGAAAAGGATAAAATGATATGAAAAATCTGAAAATAGTATATCTGGGCGGCGAAGGTGAGATCATAGAAAAGAAATCCCGGTTTATTGCCACGGTACAGCCTGTCAGCAGCGAAGATGAGGCACAGGAATTTATTGCGTCAATGAAAAAGAAATACTGGAACGCCTCCCACAATTGTTTTGCATTCGTTTTAGGGGAAAATCAGGAAATTCAAAGATGCAGCGATGACGGAGAACCCGGCGGAACAGCCGGAAAGCCAATGCTGGATGTTTTGCTTGGAGAAGAAATCCATAATGCGGTTGTTGTTGTGACCAGATATTTTGGCGGCACGCTGTTGGGAACGGGGGGACTTGTACGGGCTTATTCAAAGGCAGTCCAGGAAGGGCTTAGGGAAAGCATCGTCATTACAAAACAGCATGGATGGATTCTGGAAATCAGAACGGATTATAATGGAATCGGGAAGATACAGTATTTACTAGGGCAGAGAAAAATTGCAATACTGGATTCTGAATATACGGATGTGGTAATGGTGAAGGCCATAGTCCCGGCACAAGAATTAGAGGACCTGAAAGGGGAAATTACGGAGGGAACGAACGGAAAGGCAGAATTTTTAAGTGAAACAGAGGTTTATTTTGCATTTATAGATGGAAAACCAGAGATTTTTTCCTGAGAAATCGGCAATTTACGTAAGCGGGGGCAATTCTGCACTTGAATTATTGAAAGATTGCTAGTAGAATAGTGGAAGATAAGCTTTAAAAATCAGATTGAGGAAATAATAATGAATAATATAAACCAGAAACCAATTGGCATATTTGACTCAGGAGTAGGAGGTTTGACCGTTGCCAGAGAGGTCATGCGCAACAGTCCTCAGGAGAGGATCGTCTATTTTGGCGATACCGCGCGGGTGCCCTATGGCAGTAAATCAAAAGATACCATTTTAAAGTATTCCAGGCAGATTATTCGTTTCCTGCAGACGCAGGAGGTTAAGGCAATCGTCATTGCCTGTAATACGGCTAGTGCATTTGCTCTGGAAGAAGTGCAGAAAGAGCTGGATATTCCCATTATCGGAGTAGTAAAGCCAGGTGCCATGGTAGCGTGTGAGACCACCAGAAATGGAAAGATCGGCGTTATCGGTACCGAGGGAACGGTACACAGCCATATGTACCGGGATTTTATCTGCGGCCAGAATCCCGGGGTTCAGGTAATCGGAAAAGCCTGCCCGCTGTTTGTGCCTCTCGTGGAAGAAGGGCTGTTAAAAGATCCGGTAACCGTTGAGATAGCGAACCGCTACCTGGGCGAGTTAAAAGAACAGGACATAGATACCCTGATCTTAGGCTGTACCCATTATCCGCTGATCCGTTCCACAATCGGAGCCATTATGGGAGACCGGGTAACACTGGTTAATCCGGCTTACGAGACAGCACGGGGGCTGAAAGAATTATTGCAGAAACAGGGTATTGCCAATACGGAGGGCTATGGCGCCGATGAGACGCCGTACCAGTTTTTTGTAAGTGATGCGGCAGATAAATTCAAGCAGTTTGCCAATTCTATTTTACCCTATGATATTGAAACTACAAAACAAATCAATATAGAAGAATTTTAAGGTGGGTACGATGACGGGAGAAGTGTTAATAAGTATCAAAGGAATGCAGACGTTGGAAACGAGTGGTGAAGATCCGGTGGAGGTTGTGACTGCCGCGAAGTATCTGCAGAAAGACGGTAAACATTATATCAGTTACGAAGAAGTTATGGAGGGCATGGACGGAAAAATCCAGAATCTGATCAAATTAAAAGATGATGGACTGGAAGTGACAAAGCGCGGACTGACCAATGTACATATGGTGTTTGAACAGAATAAGAAAAATATGACGTATTACGATACACCATTTGGAAATCTGCTCATTGGAATTTCGGCTACCAATATCCACGTGGATACGTCCGATGACAACATCGATGTAAAAGTGGACTATGCACTGGAAGTAAATTATGAACATCTGGCTGACTGCTGTATTAATATGAATATCAAGTCTATGGACAATAAGAGCTTTCAGTTAATGGGAAATTAGAACATGTCGGAGCCTGTCAGAAAGGAATTTATCCAACAGGCTCTTTCAAATATTTTTCTGGGGTTAATCTTATATGAGATGAGACAGAAATGAATAAAGAACCGGTCTGAATGAAATAATACATTCTGACCGGTTCTTTTTATGTAGATGCTTATTTTTTCTTATTATCTTTGTCCTTGGTTTTGTTTCCTGTAATTTTGCTTTTTGCTTTCTGGAACCAGTTTTGCTTTTTCTGTGGAACTTCCAACGGACCGCGGACACCTTTTACTTCAGTAATATAGATACCGCTTACTACGGCTTTGACTTCCTTTTTAATTGGAACCAAATCGTAGATCTTAGCATCACATACAAGAGTCATGATCTTAGGGCCGACTTTCGCTTTTACGATGGGAAGCTTGGATCCGCGCATAAGACGCGGGGTCTGGTCAATAACCATTTGCGGAAGGCCGGACTCTTTTATTTTTAGCCGCTTTTTATCGATAATCAGCATGGATACCGTTTGTTTGGCTGCCTCCATCTGTTCTTGTTGAATGGCTTGTTTTTTCTGTGCTTTCCGCCCAAAGAAGTACAGGACGCCCAATAATACGACCAGAACTGCTAAAATAATCAGCAGAACAGTTAAAAAAGTTGACATAGGTTACCCTCCTGAATAAAGTAGAATCGGTTGAATCAAATAGATTTTCACACCTTGTTACATTCTACCATTCTTTCCTTAAAAGTGCAATATTTCTTTATTTTTTCTTAAAAAACTATTTTGAGGTAGATTTTGGTGCGGAATATGCTATAATATAACAGATGCAGTCCGCATAAAATATGAGGACTGGTGGATTTTACATTACATTGAGGGAGGAAGAGAATGGAGACGAACGGAAAAGATAATCGGGCAGAAGCCAGAAAAGCAAAACGCAAAAAACAAGTGCTGATGGGGAAAATCGTTATAGCAGTATTAGTTTTGATTATTGCGGCGCTGTGTTTCTTTTTAATAAAGGGTGTACTTGGTAAAAAGAACAATACGAACGGAACTTCAACTTCGGGAAATAAACAGACGGAAAGCCAGTCAGGAGCAAGTCAAACCACAGAGTCCGAGACGCAGAAAGTAACGGAAGCACCAGAGGAAGACCTGGTGGCAAAAGCGGACAGGCTTGCAGCGATGTATGACTATGATGCAGCGATTGATTTACTTAAAAATTCAGCAGGATATGCCAATGACTCAGCACTGCAGTCAAAAGTATCGGGATACGAAGCGACCAAGGCAACCTGCGTGGAATATCCCCTGGAAGAGGTAACCCACATTTTTTATCATTCACTAGTGAAAGATACAAAGCGTGCATTCGGACCTGGGGATCACACATCAGGCGGAATCAATCAGGTTATGACAACAATTGAAGAGTTTAACAAAATTACACAGTCCATGTATGAAAAGGGTTATGTAATGGTGAAGCTTTCCGATATGGCTACTTTTGATGAAAACGGAAATCTCGTTAAAGGCAAGATTATGCTGCCACCCGATAAAAAACCATTTGTCCTTTCACAGGATGATGTGAGCTACTATCATTACCAGGAAGGCTATGGTATGGCGGATAAACTGGTTGTGGATGAAAACGGGGAAGTGAAAACAGCTTATACGGAAGATGATGGTTCGGTGACGATCGGCAACGATGACATGGTGCCGTTGATTGACGAATTTGTGAAAGAGCATCCTGATTTCTCCTATCGAGGAGCAAAAGGAACACTGGCAATGACCGGATATAATGGTGTGTTTGGATATCGTACTGATATCGTGTACAAGACCAGAGAGCCGGATAGTTTAGATACAGATCAGAAAGTTTGGCTGGACAAACATCCGGATTTCAATTATGATCAGGATGTGGCAGATGCAACAAAGGTAGCGGAAGCAATGAAGGCAAATGGCTGGACATTTGCAAGCCATACCTGGGGACATCAGCCGGTTGGTACGATTACTCTGGACAAACTTAAAGTAGATACGCAAAAATGGCTGGATTATGTAGAGCCGATATTAGGACCTACAAATATTATCATCTTTGCATTCGGTCAGGATATCGGACCGGTAGAGGGATATACATCTGAGAATACAGACGGTAAATTCGAGTATTTAAAGAGTGTTGGATTTGATATCTACTGTAATGTGGATTCATCCCAGTACTGGGTACAGTTTGGAGATAACTTCATGCGTCAGGGCAGAAGAAACCTGGATGGATACAGAATGTATTATAATCCGGAACTGGTAAGTGATTTATTTGATGCGAACTCCGTATTTGATAAGGCCAGACCTACACCTGTCCCGCAAATGTAGTTGTTCATATTAGCAAAGAAATGAAAGAGCCGGAAGTAAGCGGCGTAAAATCAGAGAGGATATTTATTTATGAAGAAAAAAATTGTAGTTGCATTATTATTGAGCCTGAGTGTTTTAGCAGCAGGCTGCTCGAGTAACAACAAGACAGCAGATACCTCAACACAGGCTGCAACAGAGGCATCATCCGCTGCAACGGATGCCGGAAGTGAAAAAGCATCTGAGACAGCAGACGGAACGGAAAAAACCTCTGAAAATGCAACAGAAGCAACTTCTGAGACACAGAAACAGACAGAGCGTGCAAAATACGAAGCTCTGGATTATGTGACACTGGGAGAATACAAAGGACTGGAAGTTACACTGGAGACAGAAGAAGTAACCGATGATGAAATCAATGAGCAGATCAAAAGTACTATCACCCAGCAGAACAAGATGGAAGAATTAAAAGACGGAACAGTTCAGGATGGCGATATTGTAAATATTGATTTTGAAGGTAAAGTAGACGGAGAAGCAGTTGATGGAGCAACGGATAAAGGATATGAATTAACCATTGGTTCCAAAGCTTTTATCGAAGGATTTGAAGATGGGTTAATCGGAGTGAAATCAGGAGAAAGCAAGGACTTGAACCTGAAATTCCCGGAAACTTACCAAAAAGAAGATTTACAGGGTAAAGATGTTGTGTTCAGCGTAACTGTAAATTCTATCAAGAGAATGCCTGAAATAACAGATGAACTGGTAAAACAGATTTCAGATGCCAAGACAGTGGACGAATACAAGGAACAGGTAAAAGCAACTCTGATGCAGCAAAAAGCACAGAGCCAGAAAACAGCTGAGATTAATGACCTGATTTCAAAGGTTTACAGCAATTCCAAAATCAATGATTATCCTAAGGAATTAGTAGACCAGAATGTACAGAGCATGAAGACATACTATGAATCCTACGCAAAACAGTCTGACCAGTCTTTAGAAGAATTCCTGCAGGCTAATATGCAGATGTCCGAAGATGATTTCATGAAAAAGGCAGAGGAAACTGTAAAACAGGGATTAGTTCAGGAAATGCTGTTAAAAGCAATTGCTGAAAAAGAAAAAATCACTATATCTGATGAAGAATACAAAGTAGGACTTACAAAATACAGCAAAGACTATGGTTTTGAAAGCGAAGATGAATTCCTGAAACAGTATGGCAAAGACATCATTGAATTAAGCCTGACCCAGGATAAAGTAGTAGAATTCCTGCTGGATAATGCAAAAGTAACCAATGAAGAGGCAAGGGTAACCGAAGCGTCTTCAGAAAAAGCAACAGAGAAGGAATCAGATAAAGAAGGAACAACTGAAGCTGCGACAGAAGCAGGATCCGAAAAAGGAACGGAAAAGGCTACTGACAAATCGACTGAAAAAGCAAGCGAAAAAACAACAGCTAAATCAGAATAATAAAATACCCGCCAACAGGCGATTTATAAAAAAAGATAGGAACGGATGATTTGATTGCCGTTCCTATCTTTTTTGTTAGATTCAATTCACTACGTTTCCGTTTGCTGCTAAAACCCGCTATCTGCGGTGATTCATTCTGTATTCCTTGGGGGAACAGCCGTAGGCTTCCTTAAATTTCTTATAGAAGAAGCTTACATTTTCGTATCCAACCTGATTGGCAATAACGCTTACAGGTGTATTTGTGTTAGCCAGGAGTTTTTCGGAACTTTTAAACCGCTGCATCTGTACCAGTTCTTTATAGGAATAGCCGGTATTTTGTTTGAGCAGGGTAGTGAGGTAGTTGGCATTTAAATTGAAAAACGCAGCAGTAGATTCCAGTGAGCAGGTTCTGAAGTTCCCTTCTATGTATCGGAGTATGGGTATGATGGTGCCCTTCAGGCCTTTGCGTTCACATTTGCCCAAATCATTTTCGTATACATTGATCAGCTCGGAAAGGATCAGATTGAAAAGGCTTTTTAGCATATCCGTGGAGTTCAGTGAAGGATCATAACATTCGCATAAGAATTCACGGAAAAATATTGGGATTCGGCGGCTCTTTTGGGATTGGAATAAAATATAGTGTATGTCGCTGGTATTTTCAACAATGGTGTTAATGAAAAATTGAGAAAGAATGCTTCCTTTTGCAAGGCGGCTGAAAAAATTCATATTCAGATAATTTTTGTCAATTAAAAGACTGATCATAATATCGTTTTCTCCGATTTTCCCTACGGAGTGAGGGGTGTCCGAGTCAATGAAGATCACCTGGTTTTCTTTTAAGATAAGTGTTTCTTCGTTTATGATCTGGGCGCAGGTTCCGGAATACATATAGTTGATCTCTACCCATTTGTGGATATGCAGGGGACAGGCCTGATACCTGGAATGTTTACGCACAAAAAGGCTGTTGGGGATTGCACAGATGTCATTTTCACGGCTGCGGTTGATAAATATTTTATAAATAGTCTTACCATCCCGGAATTCCGTTGGAAAATGTGACCAGAACTGGCTTCGGATACCCTGTTGGTACTCTTGTTCTTTTTTTGTTAAATTACGAAGATTAGCATCTAATGATGATAAATTCATGGTTCGCTCCTGATTTTTCTAAATGTGTGGTTTACGTAAAATAATTTACTATTTTATTATAAATGTCTGCAAACAGGCTGTCAATGACAGAATTCTGAAGTTTGGTCAGTAACAAAATGATTTTTTGGCGAAATGAACAGTTACCCGAAACTACCTATACAGATTTCTGAAAACGTTGTATAATTGAATAGACTTTGTAACTATGATTTTTAAAATGAAGGAGATATGGAGTACACCCATGCGTAAACTAATCAAATATCTGAAAGGTTATGAAAAGGAAAGTATTATCGGACCGCTGTTTAAGCTTTTGGAAGCGTGTTTTGAACTTCTGGTACCGCTGGTTATGGCGAGAATTATTGACATTGGCATTAAAAATGCAGACCTTCCATACATACTGAAAATGGGAGCGGTTCTGATTAGTTTTGGCGTTCTCGGACTGACCTGTTCCCTGACCGCCCAGTATTTTGCAGCAAAGGCTGCCACCGGATTCGGAACAGAACTTCGAAAGGATTTATTTAGCCATATTAACGGACTGTCCTATACCGAACTGGATACCATTGGTACATCTACCCTGGTAACCAGAATTACCAGTGATATCAATCAGGCACAGGCAGGCGTCAACCTGGTATTGCGTCTGTTTCTAAGATCCCCTTTTATTGTATTGGGAGCTGTAATTATGGCATTTACCATCAATGTGAAACTGGCATGGATTTTCGTTGTACTGGTGCCGGTTCTGTCTGTTGTAATCTATGGAATCATGATGATCAGCATTCCTATTTATAAGAAAGTGCAAAACAAGCTGGATAAAGTTCTGCTGATTACCCGTGAAAATCTCACCGGAGCAAGAGTGATTCGTGCATTTTCCAGGCAGAAAGAAGAAATAGGGGACTTTGACGGGGAAAGCAGCCAGCTTATGGGAATCCAGCTGCTGGTAGGAAGGATTTCAGCCCTGTTAAATCCAATCACTTATGTTGTCGTAAACGTGGCAATTATTATTGTGCTCTGGTTTGGCGGAAAAACAGTCTATAATGGTATCATAACCCAGGGAGAGCTGATTGCACTGATTAATTACATGTCACAGATTCTGCTTGCACTTGTAGCCCTGGCAAGCCTCATTATATCCTTTACAAAGGCTTCTGCATCTGCAATCAGAATCAATGATGTGTTTGAGCAGAGCTCGGATATGAAAGAAGGAGATACACTTGTAAATCCCAAAAAAGATGCTCCTAAAATTGTTTTTGACAATGTTTGCTTTGCGTATAAGGGGAATAAGGATTCTCTGTCAAATCTGTCATTCACAGTACAACCGGGACAGACCATCGGCATAATCGGAGGTACCGGTGCAGGGAAAAGTACGCTGGTTAACCTGATTCCCCGCTTCTATGATGTGAGGGAAGGGGCTGTAAAGATGGATGGCGTCAATGTAAAGGACTATCCCTTTGGGCAGCTTCGCAGGAAGGCAGGCGTGGTTCCTCAAAATGCCGTTTTATTTGCAGGAAGCATTCGCGATAATATGAAATGGGGTAAAAAAGATGCGACGGATGAAGAAATATACCACGCGCTAGAAATCGCCCAGGCTAAGGAATTTGTGGATGACAAACCCGAAGGATTAGATACAATAATATTACAGGGGGGCAAGAACCTCTCAGGCGGCCAACGTCAGAGGCTCACGATTGCCAGAGCGCTTGTGGGGCAGCCGGAGGTGCTGATTTTAGATGACAGTGCATCTGCGCTGGATTTTGCAACGGACAGCAGGCTGCGAAAGGCAATTGCCGAAAAAACCAAAGGAATGACCGTTTTTATTGTATCCCAGAGAGCTACCACTATTCGTAATGCAGATCAGATCATTGTATTGGATGATGGTGCTGCGGCTGGAATCGGTACACATAAGGAATTGTTTGAAACATGTGAAGTATATAAAGAAATCTGTTTGTCACAGCTTTCAGAAAAGGAGCTGGGTGGATCATGAAAAAGCAGAAAAATAACAGGGAAACAGAAAAAAGAATATTAAGGCTAATCAAGCCATACGGACATCTTCTTATTATGTCCCTTATATTTGCCGTGATCAGTGTAGTTCTGACGCTGTATGCACCTGTGATTACCGGGCAGGGCATCGATCTTATTATTGGAAAGGAACAGGTTAACTTCGCGGCTCTTATGCCCCTGCTGGTAAAGTTTGGGATTGTAGTGGGGATTACAGCACTGGCACAGTGGCTGATGAATCTGTGTAACAATAAGATTACTTACCATGTGGTAAAAGATATCCGTACAGAAGCGTTTGAGCATCTGGAGATTTTACCTCTTCGCTATATAGACGGCAACCAGTATGGGGAAGTGATCAGTAAGGTTATTACTGATGTGGACCAGTTTTCAGATGGCTTATTACTGGGATTTTCACAGCTGTTTACAGGTGTCATAACGATTTTTGGTACGCTTTTATTTATGCTGAGTGTTAATTTTAAGATAACATTGGTGGTAGTTGTGATTACGCCGCTGTCTTTATTTGTGGCAAGCTTTATTGCAAGAAGGACATTCTCTATGTTTAAGCTGCAGTCGGAAACCAGAGGAGAGATGACATCTCTGGTGGAAGAAATGGTGGGCAACCAGAAGATAGTAAAAGCATTTTCCCATGAAGAGGAAGCGGAAGAGAAATTCATGGCTATAAATGAGGATCTTAGGAAATGCAGCCTGCGGGCAATTTTCTTTTCATCTATTACAAATCCGGCTACCCGGTTTGTAAATGGTTTGGTTTATGCCGGAGTTGGAATTGTAGGCGCGGTTTCCGCCATTCGGGGCGTGATCAGCGTGGGGCAGCTCTCTTGCTTCTTAAGCTATGCCAATCAGTATACAAAGCCCTTTAATGAAATATCAGGAGTAGTTACGGAATTACAGAATGCACTGGCTTCTGCTACCAGAGTATTTGAGCTGATTGATGAAGAGCCTCAGACGCCGGATAAGCCGGACGCACTGGTATTAAAACCGGAAATGGTAAATGGAAATGTAGAACTGAAGAATGTAAGGTTTTCTTATAATCCGGAGGTGCCGTTGATTGAAGGGTTAAATCTTAGCGTGAAACCAGGGCAGAGAATCGCCATTGTAGGACCCACCGGATGCGGGAAGACAACGATTATTAATCTGTTAATGAGATTCTATGATGTAGACAGTGGAGAGATTACCGTAAGCGGACACCCGGTGAAATCCTTAACGAGGGACAGTCTGAGAACGAATTATGGAATGGTTCTGCAGGAAACCTGGTTAAAATCCGGTACAATTGGAGAGAATATTGCCTATGGAAAACCGGATGCCTCCAAAGAAGAGATAGAGGAGGCTGCAAAATCAGCTCATGCCCACAGCTTTATTAAAAGAATGCCGGAAGGCTATGATACTGTTATAACAGAAGCGGGCGGAAACCTGTCCCAGGGTCAGAAACAGCTGCTTTGCATTGCCAGGGTAATGCTCTGCCTGCCGCCGATGCTGATTCTGGATGAAGCAACGTCTTCGATTGATACCAGGACTGAGATCAAAATTCAGAAGGCTTTCGAGAAAATGATGCGGGGCAGAACCAGTTTTATCGTGGCTCACCGCTTATCTACCATTAGAGAAGCGGATATTATACTGGTCATGAAGGACGGAACGATTATTGAACAGGGAAATCATGAAGAGCTTCTGCAGAATAAAGGGTTTTATGCAGAACTGTATAACAGCCAGTTTCAGCAGAATGTTTAGCAGATGGATAGTTAGTTAGGAGGTATGTTGTATGGAATCAAATGCGAAAGAAGATATGGGGCAGGCTTTAAAACAGCTTGCGAGGAAAAAGCCTTTTGATAAGATATCCGTTTCGGATATCACGGCGGTCAGTGGCTATAACAGACAGACTTTTTACTATCATTTTCAGGATAAATACGAACTCCTTAACTGGGTATACTACCAGGATATTTTTGCAGATCTTGTGAAAGGGATTGATTTTGACAACTGGGACGGACATCTGTGCAGGATGCTGGTAAAAATTCAGGAAGAAAGCTATTTTTACCAAAACACCATCCGTTATGCACAGGATAGCTTTCAGGAGCATTTGTTTCATGTAACAACCGAACTTTTCGGAGAAGCTATAGAAGCTTTGGATACAAGAGAAAAACTTTCCAAACCTGATAAAAAGTTTTATGCCGGATTTTTTGCCCACGGGGCATGCGGGATTGTGATTGACTGGATGAAACGGGGCATGAAAGAAGAACCGGCAGTATTCGTGAAGTTTATGAAGGGGCTGGTTTTAAGCAGTGAAAAAGCTGCTTATGAACGATACAGCGGAAATGAAATCTGATTGGGATGTGTTTGCAAATTGCATTTATCGGGACATGTGGATGAATGATGTGAATTTCAAGCGCATTTAGACAGGCAGTTCAAAATGTCTAGTTACATTTTGAATTGCCTGTTTTATAATTTAGCCATAAGGGAACAATAAGAGATAATAATTGAAAATTAGTAAATTTAAACCTGCAAAACAAAGAAATGAGGTAAAGATTATGGCTAAAAAAACATGGAAGAAATTAGTTAAAACAGGCGTCATTATAGGAGGTGCTGCCGTAGCGGCAACCGCTTATAAAAAATCCAGAGACCAAAAAGAAGAGAACAAGCAGCAAGAAGACTATGAATATGACTTCAACGAAGAAATTGACCATGGAGATAAACAGATACATTTCGTAGGCGGCGGTCTGGCTTCAATGGCTGGGGCTGCTTATGCGATCAGAGACGGACACTTTAAAGGGGAAAACATCCATATCTACGAAGGAATGCACATTCTTGGAGGCAGCAATGACGGAATCGGTACACCAGCGGGTGGATTCGTATGCCGCGGGGGCCGTATGTTAAATGAAGAAACCTATGAGAACTTCTGGGAATTATTTAAAAGCATTCCGTCTCTGGAATATCCGGGAAAGAGCGTGACGGAAGAAATTTTAAGTTTTGACCATGCACATCCGACTCATGCGAAAGCACGTCTTATTGACAAAGATGGTGTGATCCAGGATGTTAAGAGTATGGGATTCAACAATGACGACCGCATGACTCTTGGAAAATTAATGATCACTCCGGAGAATGAACTGGATGATATGACAATTCTGGATTGGTTTAAGGACACGCCGCATTTCTTCGAGACGAACTTCTGGTATATGTGGCAGACAACATTTGCATTTCAGAAATGGTCCAGTTTATTTGAATTCAAACGCTATATGGAAAGAATGATTTTTGAATTCCCGAGAATTGAGACGCTGGAAGGTGTGACCAGGACGCAGTTTAACCAGTACGACTCTGTGATTCTGCCAATCCGTTCTTACCTCGAAGCTCATGGCGTGGATTTCGTAACGAATGCAACGGTAACAGACATCGATTTTGCAGATGGATACTCCATCACGGCTACCGCAATGCATATTTTAAAAGATGGTGAAGAAAGTGTTGTGGAATTAAAAGAAGGGGATCTGTGCATTATGACAAATGGCTGTATGACAGATAGTGCTACCCTTGGAGACTTCAGTACACCGGCTGAATACAAACCGGAAAATCCCATTTCCGGTGAACTTTGGAAGAAAGTCGCTGCCAAAAAGGATGGCCTTGGCAATCCGGCTCCATTCTTTACAAAACCAGAAGAGACAAACTGGGAAAGTTTTACTGTTACCTGCAAAGGCAATAAGCTGCTGAAGATGATTGAAAAATTCTCTACGAATATACCAGGAAGCGGTGCTCTGATGACATTCAAGGATTCCAACTGGCTGATGAGCATTGTAGTGGCAGCGCAGCCACATTTTAAGAATCAGCCGGCGGATCAGACTATTTTCTGGGGATACGGACTGTATACAGATAAGGTCGGGGATTATGTGCCCAAGGCTATGCGGGATTGTACAGGTGAGGAGTTATTGACAGAGCTGCTTCATCATCTGCACTTTGAAGATAAAATCGATGAGATTATGGAAGATGTGGTAAATGTAATTCCGTGTATGATGCCATATATTGATGCTCAGTTTGAGCCAAGAAAAATGACAGACAGACCAAAAGTAGTACCGTCTAACTCTACAAATTTTGCTATGATCAGCCAGTTTGTGGAAATACCGGAAGATATGGTGTTTACAGAAGAATATTCAGTGAGAGCTGCAAGAATTGCAATCTATAAACTGCTGCGCATCAATAAGAAAATCTGCCCGGTTACACAGTATAAGAAAAATCCAAAGGTGCTGGCGGTGGCATTAAAGACGGCTTATAGATAATGGTTTTATGCTTTGTAGAAGGATTTATATGATATAGCATTGGATTCAGGAAAGCCAGGGGCGGACGATTGTCTGCCCCTGATTCTGTATATGGAGATGTGCGCACATTCTAAATTCATTCTTTTATAAGGTTTATGGGAACTTGAGAAATATATAATTTGCAACCGCATAAATTCTCATTTTTTGTCGTTTATCCCAGTTGAAAATCCATCTGAGTATGTTATACTAAAAAGGTATGAATAAAACGCAGGAAACAAGTTTGAGCCGGCTTGCGCTATTTGGGGGTATTAACTATGAAGTTACTTTTAACTGCAATTAATGCGAAATATATTCACTCGAATCTGGCTGTTTACAGTCTGCGGGCCTTTGCCAGAGAATTTGAGGAGCATATTGAAATTGCAGAATATACGATAAATCATTATACGGATGATATCCTACAGGATATATATAAGAAAAAACCGGATGTCATCGCATTTTCCTGCTATATTTGGAATCTGGAATTTGTGAAGATTTTAATAGAGGATCTGGCTAAAGTTCTGCCGGATACCAGGATTTGGGCAGGGGGGCCTGAAGTTTCCTTTGATGCGGTAACGTTTCTGGAAGCGTATCCCCAGGTTAGCGGAGTTATGACCGGGGAAGGGGAACAGACCTTTTATGACCTGTCCGGGTATTATGTGCGGGGTGGTGAACTTGGGAACGTCAGGGGAATTACGTATCGTAATGACCGGAATGAGATTGTACAAAATCCCTGTAATCCTGTTATGGATATGGATACTTTACCGTTTATGTACGGCGACATGAAGGACTTTACTAATAAGATTGTTTACTATGAGAGCAGCAGGGGATGTCCATTTTCCTGCAGTTACTGCCTTTCTTCTATAGATAAGAAGCTGCGGTTTCGAAGCCTGTCACTGGTAGAGGCAGAATTACAATTCTTCTTAGATCATCAGGTGCCCCAGGTTAAATTTGTGGATCGTACCTTTAACTGCAACCACAGACATGCCCAGGGAATCTGGAATTATATCCGGGAACATGATAATGGAATAACAAATTTCCATTTTGAGATTGCGGCGGATCTCCTGAATGAGGAAGAACTGCAGCTGCTTGGGACATTGCGCCCGGGACTGGTACAGCTGGAAATCGGTGTGCAGTCTACGAATATGGAGACAATACAGGAAATTGACCGTGTCATGGATTTTGAATCCCTAAAGCACATTGTGGCACGGATTCATGAGGGTAAAAATATACATCAGCATCTGGATTTGATAGCAGGGCTGCCCTATGAAGATTATGACCGCTTTATTCAGTCTTTTAATGATGTATATGCCCTGCGGCCGGACCAGTTTCAGCTGGGATTTTTGAAGGTGTTAAAGGGATCGAAGATGCATCAGAATGCCGCACAATATGGAATTGCCTATAAGTCCCGTCCTCAGTATGAGGTGCTGAGCACAAAATGGCTTTCCTACGAGGAAGTGTTGAAGCTAAAGGCAGTGGAAGAGATGGTAGAGGTATATTATAACAGCCTTCAGTTTGCCCATACCGTTCGATTTCTGGAAAGGGCTTTTGGGTCAGCATATGAGATGTTTGAGCAGCTGGCGGATTACTATGACCGAAAAGGTCTGGGAGGAATGAAACATTCCCGCATGTCAAGAATTGATCATTTGCGAAGCTTTGCAGTAGAACAGGACGAAAAAAATGCGGCAATCTATGATGAACTGCTGTTGCTGGATCTGTATTTACGGGAAAATAGCAAAAGCAGGCCGTCCTGGGCATCTGATCCGGGAGATCATAAAGAGCGCATCTACAGTTTTTATAAAAAGGAAGCAGAGAATCCCGCCTGTTTAAAGGGGTATGAGGGATATAATTATAAGCAGTTATCGAAGATGACACATTTTGAAGTGTTCCATCACCAGGTGCTGGATCAGCTCCAGGAAGGGTGCTTCGGCGTGGTATTCGATTACCGCAGCAGGAATCCGCTGAGTGATGACGCAGCAGTTACTGTAATTGATTTTGGGTCAGTTCATAAAGTCTGAATTTATGGTTGGCGGACAGAAAGTACCAACTGTAAATATTAACTTTATTTACGATCAGATAGGAGTAAGGATGACAAAAAGAACAAAAGCGATTCTGGATAAACTGGATGAAGTATATACAAGAGAATACAAATGTTATCTGGATCATGAAACGCCGTGGCAGCTGCTGATTGCAACCATGCTCAGTGCCCAGTGTACGGATGCCAGAGTAAATATTGTTACCAAAGATCTATTTAAAAAATATGACACGGTGGAAAAGTTTGCAAATGCAGACTTAAAAGAATTAGAGCAGGATATTAAGCCAACGGGCTTTTATCATAACAAAGCTAAGAATATTATCTCCTGTACCAATACGCTTGTACAAAAATACAACGGAGAAGTACCGGATTCACTGGAAGACCTCACAGCTCTGGCTGGTGTGGGCAGAAAAACGGCGAATGTAATCCGTGGAAATATTTTTAACCAGCCAAGCATCGTAGTGGATACCCATGTGAAGCGTATTTCCAAAAGGCTGGGGCTTACGAAAGAAGATGATCCGGAAAAGGTAGAGTTTGAACTGATGAAAGTACTTCCTAAGGATCACTGGATACTTTATAATATACAGATTATTACATTTGGAAGACAGATCTGTTTTGCCCGTGGACCTAAATGTGAAGAATGTTTCCTAACCGATTATTGTCTTGAACATAAGGAAAAAATCAAGAAAAATAAAGGGAAGAAAATAAAATGATGAGTGAAAATTATGTTGCGCTGGATCTGGAAACCACCGGATTAAATCCCAACCGGGATAGAATTCTGGAAATCGGTGCGGTAAAGGTAATAGGTGGGGAAATTACGGATACATATGAAACTTTTGTGGACTGCCAGATGCGCATTCCTGATAAAGTAAAGGAATTGACAGGAATCGATGATTCTATGATGAAAAATGCAGAATCTACGGAGACAGCGGTCAGGACGCTGGTGGATTTCTGTGATGGGCTGCCTTTGCTTGGACACAATATCATATTTGATTACAGCTTTGTCAAACGTCAGGCGGTTAATTATAAATTGTCTTTTGAGAAAAAGGGCATTGATACCCTGAAGATTGCGAGACAGTGCCTGGATGATGTACCCAGCAAAAGCCTGACTTCGCTGTGCTGCCACTTTGGGATCGGTCAGGAGCGTCATCACCGAGCGCTGGATGATGCGCTTTCATCAAGTGAGCTGTATAAGCTTCTGGCAAATGAGTATGCAAGGGCAATTCCAAGGGCGTTTATTCCTCAGGAACTGATATTTCAGGTGAAAAAACAGAGTCCTATAACAAATTCTCAAAAAGTTTACTTGATAGATTTGGTAAAATATCATAGAATAGAACTGGACGTCACAATCGAGAGCATGACCAGAAATGATGCCTCTAGATTGATAGATAAAATAATACTAGAATATGGAAGGATTAAGAGGTGATTTCCTATGATGAATTTTCACAATAATAAGACAAAGCGTATTATTGCAGCTGCTATTATTGTAGTCATTGTGTTGGCTATGGTGGTACCTATGGTTTTGGAATTATTTATTTAAGAAGGGGAAATGAAGATGAAGAAGTGGAATAAGGTGGTTTTGCCAGCTGTAGTTCTGACAGTGGTATTGGCAGCAGGGGGAAGCATCCTGTCAGCCAATGCAGAACAGTCCTCCGGTACGATTAACAAAGGTGTGTATATTGGCGAAGTTGATGTATCCGGAATGACAAAGGAACAGGCGGAAGAAGCAGTAAAAGCGGAAGTAGCAAAAATGGAATCGGCTTCTATTACGCTTCAGGTAGGCACAGATACAGCAACGGCAACAGCAGGGGAGCTGGGAGCAAAATGGGCGAATACAGATGTGGTGGAACAGGCATTAGAACTTGGAAAAGCCGGTAATCTGATTAAGCGTTATAAAGAAAATAAAGATTTGCAGCATGAGCCTGCGAAGTTTGAACTGGAATATACAGCAGATGCTTCCACAGCACGCAATTATGTGGAGACAAAGTGCAAAGTATTTGAAAAAGAAGCACAGGAAGGCAGCCTGACCAGAGAAAACGGTGAGTTTGAGGTCGTACCTGGTGTCATTGGGCAGAAAATCAATGTTGAAGATTCAGTATATGCAATTACCAATTATATGAACAGTGATTTTAAAGGGCAATCGGGAACGGTTACGCTTTCCGTGAATCAGGATAAGCCTAAATTTTCAGATGAAGAATTATCTAAGGTAGAAGATGTTCTGGGAACTTATACTACATACTATGGTTCTACCTCGGGCAGAAACCAGAATGTAGAAAGAGGAGCGGAGCTTCTGAACGGACATTTGCTTTATCCGGGAGATAGCTTCTCTGTAACGGATGCAGTGGTTCCATTTAATGCAGAAAATGGATATGAAATGGCGCCCTCTTATGAAAGCGGCAGAGTGGTAGACAGCTATGGCGGAGGTATCTGCCAGGTATCCACCACGCTATACAATGCATTGCTCCTTGCGGAACTGGATGTAACCGAGAGATCCAACCACACCATGATCGTAACTTATGTGGAACCATCCATGGACGCTGCGATTGCAGAAGGATTGATGGACCTTGTCTTTGTAAATAATACAGATGCCCCCATCTATCTGGCGGGTTCTGCTTATGGAGGAGAATTAACTTTCACCATTTACGGGCATGAGACAAGATCTGCTGACCGGGTGGTGGAATATGTAAGTGAGACCTTGAAGACTTTTAGTGCAGAAGGTGTCGCACTGTATGCCAATCCAAACCAGAATGTCGGATACCTGCAGCAGACCCAGAGTGCTCTGACCGGTAAGGAAGCAAGACTTTGGAAATATGTTACCGAAAATGGAGAAACGACGAAGACACAGATTAACTCCAGCTACTATCAGGCAGCGCCGGTAGGTTATGAAGTTGGTACAGCTACGGCAGATCCGAATCAGGCAGCAGCGATCAGCAACGCTATTGCAGCCAATGATCTGAATGCGGTACAGGCAGCGATCAGCGGCGGGGCAACCACGCCACAGACACAGCCGACAACAGAGGCTCAGACGCCATCTACAGATCCAAATCAGACCCCGACAACGGATGCGCCTCAGACAGAGCCAAACCAGACGCCTTCCGATCCGCAGACACCGACAACAGAGCCAAATCAGACTCCAGCAACGGATGCGCCTCAGACGGATGCAAATGGACAGCCGCCCATCGAGGCGCCAACGGATCCAAATACGGCAAATGCCGGGGAGCAGACATCGTAGCATTACAGTAATCACAGAG
>OATB01000303.1_pt1 | contig 42557 bp, 29 predicted proteins | sample 1494941 | NCBI WGS metagenome assembly OATB01 (sample SAMEA2579931, study PRJEB22360) | human gut metagenome | reverse complement strand
AGGAGTATACCCGTGTTATATTCGGGTGCACCCCCCCGCCGATGCAGGTTCCAAACATTATGATCCCCGCTAAAACCAAAGGTGTAATCAATAATTTCTTTTTCATATAGTGTGGTATCTCCCTTTCTTATTCCTGAAGATTCTAACATCAGACAAATACTGCCACAAGCTCCCTGTGGGGATATTTCTATATATTGCACAATTTATGTTTTAAATTTTTATCTACTTTCACAATACAAAATTGATATTACAAAACACCTGTTTTATAAACAGATAGGTTCTTACCCCATTTTCATCACACAAAAAATCAGGAGTGAAACCCTTCTAAATGGATTCCCCCCTGACCTGTAACACTTTTTTACAATTATCATTCATAACTTACAACACATTAGAAACTTACGCATAACCGCTTACTTAAGCTAAAATTTAAATACTGCCACACCATAAGCCGGCAGTTCATATCCAAAGGAATACGTCATGCCGTCACATTCTTTCTTTACCGCCTTATAGATCTCAGGCTGAACCTTCCCGGTCCCCCCGAATTCACTGGCATTGCTGTCCAGAATCAGCTTATACTGCTTTCTTCTGGGAACGCCCACCCGGTAATCGCTCCGTTCCACCGGAGTAAAATTAATTACAAACAGCAGATTGCTTTTTCCATTTTTAGAATGGCGGATAAAGCTGAATATACTTCTTTCGTTGTCATTTGCATTCACCCACTCAAATCCATTAGGATCATAGTCCTGGTCATACAGTGCAGGAGTCTTCTTATAGAGATGGAGCAGTTCTTTTACAAAATGCTGCATCTGGGCATGTCTCTCCTCACCCAGCAGATACCAGTCCAGTTCCCTTGCTTCACTCCATTCCTGGAACTGGGCAAACTCCTGCCCCATGAACATAAGCTTTTTCCCCGGATGTCCAAACATAAAGGAATATGCTGCCTTTAGATTGGCAAATTTATCATCATACTGTCCCGGCATTTTGCTGATCATGGAGCATTTTAAATGCACCACCTCGTCGTGAGACAGCACCAGTACGTACTTTTCCGCATAAGCATACGTCATGGAGAATGTCATCTTATGATGATTATACTGCCTGAAATACGGATCCAGCTTCATATATTCCAGGAAATCATTCATCCATCCCATATTCCATTTCATAGAAAAAGCAAGCCCGTCCTCTTCTGCTTTTCCGGTGACCTTCGGCCATGCAGTTGACTCTTCCGCTATCATAAGCGTTCCGTGATTGCGTCCAAGGACAACGGTATTTAAATGTTTGAAAAATTCAATTGCCTCCAGGTTTTTATTTCCGCCAAATTTATTCGGCACCCACTGGCCATTCTCCCTGCCATAATCCAGATACAAAATTGATGCCACCGCATCCACCCTTAATCCGTCAATATGATACTGCTCAACCCAGAAAAGTGCATTTGCAATCAGAAAATTTTTTACCTCGCTTTTACCAAAGTCAAATACTTTGGTTCCCCAGTCCGGATGTTCTCCTTTTCTCGGGTCTGCGTATTCGTATGTACTGGTTCCGTCAAATTCAGCCAGTCCATGGGCATCCTTTGGAAAATGCGCCGGTACCCAGTCCAGTATGACGCCAATTTTATTTTTGTGCAGATAGTTTACAAAATACATAAAGTCTGCAGGCGTCCCATAGCGGGAAGTCGGTGCATAATATCCGGTCACCTGATACCCCCAGGAACCGTCAAATGGATGCTCTGCAATCCCCATAAGCTCCACATGGGTATATCCCATTTCTTTTATGTAATCCACCAGGGCATGGGCCAGTTCCTTATAATTATAAAATCCGTCCTCATCTCCGTCGTGGCGGGGATGTTTCTTCCATGAGCCCGGATGTACTTCATAGATAGAAATCGGTTCTTCATCCTGGTTTGTCTGGGCACGTTTTGTAATCCACCCTGAATCCCCCCATTTAAAATTATCAATTCTGGCTATCCTGGATGCCGTTTCCGGCCTGACCTCAGCCTGATTGCCATATGGGTCTGCTTTATACAGCCCCCGCCCGTCTTTGGTAGTAATATAATATTTATACAGGTTACCCACAGCCGCCTCCGGTATGAATGCCTCATACACCCCAATAGGGTCTATACGCTTCATAGGGTGGGCATTTTCATTCCAGCCATTAAATTCCCCAATCACACTCACAGACCCGGCATTTGGGGCCCAGACGGCGAAATAAATGCCGTCTGTCCCTCCGATCTTCTGTTGATGTGCTCCCAATTTTTTATAAATATCATAATGTGTTCCCTGACCAAACAGATACTGGTCTAAATCGCCAAACAAAAGCCCCTTGTTTTCAGCCTTTTTAGCTGTTCCTTTGGCCTGCTTTTTTTCTGCCATCTTCTCACCCCTGGTTTATTTTTATAATTACGCTTCCACACGCTTTTACCTCTACCGTAATCTTACCCTGGTCTACAGCAACCTTTTCCCCGGTAACAGCATTTACACAGCTTTCTGCTTCCACAGGCAACGGTATTGTCATAACCGCTGAATTTTCGTCATTGTTAACTGCAGTAACCACCGCTTCTTTTCCCAGGACTCTGGCAAAAGCATACTGACGGTTGGTCAGCACCAGCTCCCTGTAAATTCCACATGCAAGTGCCTGGTTTCCCTTACGGATTTCTCCAAGCTCCTTCATATGCCGGATAATATCAGGATGCTGATTATTCTTTTCACAGTCCTCCAGAATCAGATGCGGTCTGAGCGGATCATCATTTCCGCCCTCCTTTTTCCCTTCAACACCCCATTCGGAACCGTAATAGACAGAGGGAATTCCCGGGAGGGTATAGAGCAGTGTATACACCGGATCAATGTGATCCTTATTGGACAGCTTGCTCATAATACGGTCCACATCATGATTGTCAACAAAAGAATACAATGTTCTTCCCTTATAAATACCGCCATTTTCATCAAACTCACGCTTCACTGTATGGGCAATCTCAAAGTAATTATGGTCATTATGCCCGGAATACAGTCCTTTGTGAAGTTCATAATTTGTGACAGCGTGTAACACTTCATCATTTGCCCATTTTCCGTAATCTCCATGGATAACTTCACCCATCAGCCAGAAATCTTCTTTTTCAGCCTCCGTAACACGGCGCATCTCTTTCATAAACTCAAAATCCAGACAGTCCGCACAATCCAGTCGGATACCGTCAATATCAAACTCCTGTATCCAGAAACGGATTACATCCAGCAGATAATCCCGCACAGCGCGTTCCGATTGATTTAAATTCACCAGTTCAAAGCAATTTCTCCATGCCTCATATCCAAAACCGTCATTATACGGCGTATTCCACCCAAAATTAATTCCTTTATACCAGTTTCGGTAAGGAGAATTTTCCCTGTTCTGCTTAATATCCTGAAAAGCAAAAAATTCCCTTCCCGTATGGTTGAACACCCCATCGACAATCACCTTGATGCCTTCTCCATGGGCCATCTCCACAAACTTCTTAAAATCTTCGTTGTCACCAAGGCGCTTGTCGACTACTTTATAATCCTTCGTGTCGTAACCATGTGTGGTAGATTCAAATAGCGGCCCTATATAAATTGCAGTACACCCAATTTCTTTTATATGCGCCAGCCAGGGAAATAATTCCTGAAATCTGTGATTTATTTCATTTTCTTTATTTTCTTTTGGTGCCCCTGTCATTCCCAGGGGATACATGTGATAAAATACTGCCTCTTCATACCATTTATTCATTTCTTCAATCTCCTTTACGAATATATTCCATACATAAACTGATGCACCAGGCTCCACTTGGTGTCATCACTAACAATGATTTCCATTTCTGTCTGATCACATACCACTAAAATATAATGGCTTAATATTCCAATAAACCCAATTGCAAACTGCGTCTGGCGTCCCCTCATATTCCCCAGCTGCCATTCCGCCTGCTCAAACACATCGACAATGATGTGGTAAAATTCACTGAGCAGCGGCTGAACCGCCCGATAAGCATCGTTATCCTTAGCCGAATAAAACAGAGCCATCATCAGCATATAGGTTTTCTTATGAGATATTGCATAATCAATAAATGCAGAAGCCAGATGATAAAGCGTCATAGGAAGATCCCCTTTATATTCAGCCGCATTAGACAGCAGTGTCCTGAATTCTTCAAACTGGGTATTCAGAAGGCTTTCCAGCAGCCCATATTTACTGCCAAAATAATAATATAATGTGGGTTTGGTGATCCCGGCCTTCTCTACAATCTCCTGTATTCCCACTGCATCATAGCCTTTATGGTAAAACAACTCCAATGCAGCTTCCATAATCAACTGTTTATTATCCATCGCAATTCTCCTTCTGCTATTATTATACCGTTCGGTATATAAAATGTCAACAAAAAGGAGCTTCTCTTCAGAAACTCCTTCTCGCAGATGATTCATCTATAATTCTTCTATAATTTATCTATGACTCTCTTCTTTAATTCTTCTTCTTTAATTCTTCTTTTTTTATCATACGCAAATGTAACGGTCTAAATCCTGCCTATCTGAATGGTATCTATCTGAATGGTATCTATCTGAATGGTATCTATCTGAATCATAACTATCTGAATCATAACTATCTGAATCGTAACCATCAGAATCGTAGCCATCAGAATCCTATCTATCAGAATCTCAACTATCTGAATCGTAGCCATCAGAATCCTACCTATCAGAATCTCAACTATCTGAAATCTTTCTCACAGAGCAGTACCCTGTCTTCTTCATCAAACCGTTTTCCTGACAGACTTGAGAATAATTTCCTCATGCCAATACGGTCTACGCGTTTAATTGCCCGGTCTACGATATCCTTCACATCTGCCACCGTTACCGCATGATCAGGAGACTGGATTTCCCCAATCCGGTCATACAGAAGTCCCACAGCGGGTTCCTCAATATGGTAATCCTTATCATTGGCATAGGTCTTTCCGAAATAAACCAGCTCGTCATTGGTAAATATCGGTATGGTAATATTTACATTAAACTTACATGCCAGATCCGGATAACGCGCAAGAAGATCTCTTACATAGCTCTTCTCATCTTCCAGAACCACCAGAAGTCCGTCTGTCTTGAATTCCATAGCCTTCGCCAGCATCTCAACTGCATTTTCATCCAGATCCCCAGCTTCTTCTATAATCAGTGTGCCTCCGGCAATCTTGGATATGGTCGCCGGAATATCCTTTTTATTAAAGTCTTCCGCATAAATCTTAGCAACCTTTGCTGAGTTCTGTCTCTTTTCCTGACTGATTACCTTCGCCAGATTAATGCCAAGGGTAGTTCTGCCGCTTCCGGCATCTCCGGTTATTACTACATTTCCGACCTTGGAATTACCCGATCCGAAATTACCTTCCCTAATTTTAGAGATAGCATGGGCAAGCTGTGCATCCAGCCCTTTTATCCGGGCAAAGAATCCAAGCGTAGTCTTCTGAGCCTCTGTCAGCGTCATAGGTACGTGAGCATTCAGTTCCGGTGCAGGATGATACATCGGATCTGATGCAACTCTATGTACGCTTTCTTCTACCTCATTTAACATCTGATCTTTCTTCGTCATATCAGAATGAAGATGTGCCGTATTTGCCGCTGCCTCAATAGCTGCTGACAGGTCAATGGTAGCCCCTGGATCATCTTCTTCGGGCATTTCTATCTCATCCGGCATCTGTACTTCATCCGGCATCTGTATCTCGTCAGGCATCTGTATCTCGTTCGGCATCTGCACTTCATCCGGCATCTGTATTTCATCCGGCATCTCCTGACCATCTGCCATTTCTACGTCTTCTGCTTCATCAGGCTCTTCCTCCAGCTCTTTTGCATCCTGGTATTCAATGCCATCATCTGCATCTGCATCATATTCATATTCGACTACGTCTTCTGGTTCTTCCTCATATTCATACTCATAATCTTCAGAGTCTGCGTCCTCTTCGTATTCATACTCTTGAGCATCTTCATCCTGAATATCGTCATCTTCCGTATCGTATTCCAGATCGGCATCATATTCCGGCAGCTCTTCGTCTAACGGTGCTTCGTCTGCACCCTCATCGTCTGCTTCCATATCATCCGCATCCAGGTCCCCGTCATATTCTTCTTCAAAGTCTGCATCATCATCGTATTCATCCGATTCTTCATAGGAATCACCATCCGGGTCCTCATCGTAATACTCATCCGAATCATCTTCGTCCTGGTCATCCAAACCGGCAGTATCTTCCTCTGCATCCCCGTCCTCCAGGGTATCGTCATCTTCCGGTTCTTCCTCATCTTCCACACCACTCATGGAAGTAAGTACATCATCGATGGAAATTCCTCTGAATTCCTGGTCATCGGAATAGACAGCCTCTTGTGCTTCTGCTTCCATTTCGGCAGCTTCTTCACCGGAGGTATCTCCTATAACAGTAGCAGGGTTCATTTCATCTTCATCTTTAGGCTTCTTGATTCCCGATAAAATTTCTCGCATATTTTTAGCCAGCTCCATTTGCAAATCTGCTGTATTATATGCCGGAAGAACCGGAATTGACTCTGGTTTTCCACTATTTTCTTCCTGAAGAGCTTCTTTTACAGGAGTATACTGACGAATCATCTCTTCTTCATCTGTATAATTGTCATCTCTGCCATAACTTTCTGATTCCTGCTTATGCAGTGCTACAGATGCTGCAATCTCCCGCTCCGTAGCTGCAATAATATTTGCTGCTAAAGCTTCTTCCTCTGTCTCAGGCATCCCTTTCAGGATTTCTTTTTCTAATTTGGGAACGGCTTTTGTAACCGTTTCTTCTTTGGTTTTGATATCTACAATTCCGCTAGGATTATCATAGATGGTCTGCTGCTCCGGGGTCAACGGAACGTAATTCCGCTTAAGCTCCAGTGCCTTTACTACATATTTCCCATTGTGGAACCAAAGGGTGATATCATCACATTCTTCAATGCATTTTTCAACCAATCCGGCTTTATGGTACAACTTAGCCAGTTCATATGCCCACTGTTCCGTGTATTCCTTATGTTTATACTCTTCCAGGATCTCAATCTGTTCTTCCAGTGACGATCCTCTGCCTTTATACAATTTATATTTTAATACATATTTACTGTTATCATTGGGTGCTGCATTTACAAATTCCGTATAGAATTCAACTGCTTCGTCAAACTCACGCATTTTGATTGCAACTTCAGTCAACCGGTATAGTATGCTTCTCACCATGGGAGACCGGCGGTAAGCACGAAGCAAAATCTGCTTGCTGTCATCCAGTTGTCCGTTTGCTTCATATATTTCGCTAATCATGCATAAGGTGCGCACATTTCTGACGCGTTTCCATTCAATGGAGTCTGCAATTTTAGCTGCTTCATCATATTCTTCCTGTTCAGCCAGTCTGGTTATTTCTTCCAGCTTCGCATTATATTCAAATTTATCCAACTTATTCACCTCTTAGTTTGGGTCTGCATAGTTTTCTACATAATTGCATTAAGTGTACCATACCTGATTTTCGTTGTCAAAACCAAAACCGTGATTTCATTATATTTTCACAAAAAATAGCCGCTATCATAGGGATAACGGCTATTGGTAACTTTTATCATTATTTAATAGTATTTTAATTTTATGTAATCGGAGGTTCATCTTGTTATTTCCTGCATCTCTATTTGAGATATATTTAAAATTAATTTAAATATATGAAATTATTCACTCAAAGCTTTCGACGATATCTTTCGCAAATATTTATCTCCTATACGTTCGCTTATATAAGTTCTCTAAATATATAAATATTCCTATTATAAATCGATTGGTTTATAAGAATCTGTCTTCTTATAAATAATATCTGATTTTAATCTGAAGTATAAATATATCTTCGTTGATTATATAAACTACTAATATTTTTTAATAACTGTTTCTTCACACAGTTGTTAAAAACCTTTGAACTACTATGTGGTAATTCCTTCAATATGGTGACAATTTATATTCTTTATCCATAAATTCCAACCTTTAATCTCTCCGATTATCTGACGTCTACTCGATTCCTTTGGAATTTTTATATGTGATAAAGGTCTTTCTCGCAGGAAACAACTGTCATACCACAACCATATTGAACTGAAACTATAGAAACTGTGTCCACTGGACTCGACCTCCTCTTCCTTAACATTTCAACAAGTTTTAATATTTAAAACAACTACATGTCTTATTCAATAGTCATTCCAGAATTTCTCGTCTCCTGTGAATTTATTTTTAAGTACATGTTTTGTTGATGAAGTTATAATAACACAGGAGGTTTTATTTGTCAACACTATTTTCCAAATTTATTATAATAAATTTTTAATATACTTAATACCCATTTCCTAAACAGTTAATTTTATATATTATATATAATTTTCTGTTAATTTAGAATATCAGTTTTTTGAATCTTTTTCCGGTATCCACTGGGGGTATATCCAACCTGCTTCTTAAAGAGCTTAGTAAAATAATTTACATCTGATATCCCCACGTAATACGCAATGTCCTGCACCTGCATGTCCCCGGTATTCAGCAGTTTTAATGCCGCATCTATACGCTGTTTATTAACGTAATCTGTTAAAGTTGCACCCATTTCTTTTTTAAACAAAGTAGATAGATAGCTGGGATTGACGTTAAACAGCTCTGCAATATCCTTTAAGCCCAGCGGACTGCTCAGGTTCAGATTGATATAATCCACTGCCTTTCTGATAATGGGGCTGTGGTTTCGAAGGGATTGGTTCTTAATTAGTATGCAGTATTTTCTGATCATCTCCAGACTTAAATTTTCTATCTGCTTTGTGGAAATGGCAGATTCTATCTTTAATGCATACCTGTGGGAAATTTCATCCAGGTAAACCGGATGGACATAACATACCTCTGAGGCTTTCCGCAAAAGAGTATTCAGCACGAAGGACAGATTCTTACGATCCCTGAGCGGGTCCTTATTACGCTGTGCTATCCGGTACCCCGTAAAATTATGGTAGGCAATTACTGCCGCTTCCTGATTTCCTTTTTGTACAGCCTTTAGCAGCTCATTTTCTTTATCATATCTTTCCTTTATTACATTTATAGAAAAATACATATCCGGACCAGGCACAAAAGACTCCAGAATCTGACGCCTTTCCTGATCATTAAGAAATTCCAGGCGGCACTCTTCCTCTTTGGAGTACAAAAAAGCTGCGAGAATATTTAGGGCTGAAATTACCCTGGCATGATCACCGATCTGAAGGACATTATAAAAGTTTTTAAGTGCGGTCATGGTACTGCCGGTGAGCTGGTTCTGAGCAATGACCTTTGTATAGAACCCATCATCGGGATTTTCGGTTAAATACGGACCGATAACCAGATAGGGCCAGTCAGATTCCCGGGGCAGTTGCATAAATATATAGTGCAGAGAAAAGTTATCTGAAAGGCAGTAAAATACTTTTTCTTGCATATATACGGTGTATTTCTCAAAATAGCCTTCATAGTCAAAATCCGTATTCAGCATTTTACGAAGGGACAGGTCTATGGACTCCCAGCCCTGTTCCTTTGGATCAAACAGCTGAGCCGGTACTCCTGCCACTGCTCCGATCATATTTCTTGTAAACTGCAGTACATCCTTTAGCTCCATAAGAATCCTCTTTTCATATCTGGCGAATCTTCTGATTTCATAGTTGCAGAGTGTGTTTATATTGCTTTTGAGGGCAGCTCAGCTTTTATTGTGGTTTTCTGTCACCCGTCCGCCACCAGCTTATCCAGATTAACGTATCATATTTATTATTAATGTTATTTTACCTAAAAATTATACGGATTTCAACAAAAATTATCCTTAGGTAAATTCTTAATTTATGGTAATTTATATGCAATAACCAAGCACATTTGTCATTAAGGAGGAAAAATATATGAAATCTATGTTATATCCAAAAACAAGCCGAACACGCAGGATCGTTGATATGAACGGACTCTGGAAGTTTTGTTTTGACCCTGAATCGGAAGGACTGAATAAAAACTGGAATAATGGCCTGGACCCCAATCGAACCGTTGAGATGCCGGTTCCTGCAAGTTTTAATGATTTTTTTACAGACAAAGAGTCCAGAGAGTATACCGGGGACTTCTGGTATGAAACTTCCGTCTTCGTTCCGGGAGAATGGGAGGGCAAAAATATCAGCCTGCGTTTCGATTGTGCAACCCACCGGGCAGTTGTTTATGTAAACGGAGAAAAAATAGTGACGCATGAAGGGGGTTTTCTTCCCTTTACTGCCAGAATTAATGATGTTGTTAACTGGAATGGATACAACCGGGTTGTTGTATGTCTCAATAATGAATTAAGCTATGCTACCCTGCCTGCCGGATCAACTAAGGTTTTCTCGGATGGCACTAAAATGTCAAAGCCTTTCTTTGACTTCTATAACTATTCAGGACTCCAACGGCCGGTAAGACTGGTGGTAACCCCAAAGGATGAAATTGTAGGTTTTTCTGTCAATCACATACTGAAAGGTTCTGACTCCATAACGGAATACGTGGTAACCACAGACTCTGGTAAACCGGCTTCCCCTGGCTCCGATAAGCTGACATCCAATGGCTCCGGTAGGCTGGCATCCAACGGCTCCGATAAACTGGCACCCAATGGCTCCGGTAAGCTGGCATCCAATGACTCCCATAAAAAGGTACTGATCCGGGTATACGATGAGAGCCGGAACCTGGTTGCTGAAGCATCCGGAGATGAAGGACAGATACGTATACGGGACGTACGGCTCTGGGAAGTGCGAAATGCTTACCTGTATACCTTCCAAATCTTACTGATGGATCAGGAAACGATTCTGGATGAATACGAAGAGGAGGTGGGCATTCGTACAGTAGAAGTAAAAGATACCGATATTCTGATTAACAAAAAACCGGTTTATTTAAAGGGCTTTGGAAAACACGAGGACAGTGAAATCAATGGCAGGGGATTTAATCTTGCAGTTGTAAAAAGAGATTTTGAGTTAATGAAGTGGATCGGCGCCAACTCTTTCCGTACCTCCCACTACCCCTATGCAGAAGAAATTATTCAGATGGCTGACCGTGAAGGATTCCTGGTGATTGACGAGGTTGCTGCAGTGGGATTCTTTGAAAGCCTGATGAATTTTATGGAAGCGTCCACCGGAAGGCAGACAGAATTCTTCAGCCGCGATATTGTACAGACGGAGACAAAGGCAAATCACAAAGCAGCTCTTAAGGAACTTATCGCCCGTGACAAAAACCACGCCTGTGTCATCGCCTGGAGCCTGATGAACGAACCGGAAACAACCAGCAGTTCAGCCGTCCCCTATTTCAAAGAAATATTCGAACTGGCAAGAGAACTGGACCCTCAGAAACGTCCCCGCACGTTTGCGATGGTTATGAATTCCACACCGGATGCATGCAAATGCTATTCTTTTTCCGATATTCTCTCTCTGAACCGCTATTACGGATGGTATAACCGGGGTGGTTACGAGATGAAAGAAGCGAAAGAACTTTTCATCCGGGAAATGGATCAATGGAAAGAACTTCACTTAAATAAGCCGTTTATCTTTACGGAGTTTGGCGCAGATACCATGGTTGGAGTCCACAAACTGCCAAGCGTTATGTGGAGCGAAGAATATCAGGAAGAATATCTGCGTATGCAGTTTGACGTCTTTGATTCTTATGACTTTGTCAAGGGCGAACAGGTCTGGAATTTCGCTGACTTTCAGACTACAGAAGGCATTATGAGGGTAAATGGAAATAAAAAAGGAATTTTCACAAGAAACCGGCAGCCTAAAGCTGTTGCATACGTTTTCAAAAGCAGGTGGGAAAGTCTTCCCCAGAACTATAAAAGTAATTCATAAAAGTAAATCATACTATTAAATAACAGCAGGGAAACAGGGGGTTCTGATATGACGCAGAAATTTGGATTAAAAGATAAGATTGGTTATATGTTCGGAGATTTTGGCAATGATTTCTTTTTCATCTTTGCCAGCAGTTTTCTGATGGTTTTTTACACGAAGGTACTTGGCATCGGCGCCGGAGCAGTTGGTACACTGTTCCTGGTTGCCCGGTTTATAGATGCATTTACAGATATCAGCATGGGCCGTCTGGTAGACACCCTGCTGCCTGCAAAAGACGGCAAGTTCCGTCCCTGGATACGCAGAATGTGCATTCCCGTAGTAATTGCCGGGACACTGCTGTTTGTCCCCTGGGTCTCCACACTTCCTTATGGCGCCCGTTTGGTCTATATCTATATTACTTATATTTTATGGGGCAGTATCTGCTATACCGCCATTAACATCCCATATGGCTCTATGGCATCCGCTCTTACGTCTGACCCCCTGGAGCGCAGCGCTTTATCCACCTTCCGGAGTGTTGGCGCAGCCCTTGCAAATATTATTGTAAGCGTAGGGGTTCCGCTTATTGTTTACCAGTATGACACAGCCGGCAACCAGGTAGTAGTACCACAGCGTTTCTTTATCATCGCTTGTGTATTTGCCGTTGCCGCACTAATCTGCTATATCTTGTGTTACAAAATGACAAAAGAACGTGTCGTAATTTCAGCTCAAAAGAAAGAGAAGGTAAGTTTTGCAAAGACAGTCTCTGCACTTGCCCATAACAAAAGCCTTCTGGCTATCATTGGAGCTGCTATCGTGTTGCTGCTTTCCATGCTTCTGGCACAGAGCATGAACACATATCTGTTTATGGATTACTTTAAAAATAAATCAGCTATGTCCGTAGCCGGGTTCTTTAATGCTGCAGCCACTTTGGTTCTTGCACCGTTTTCAATGAAGATCATTAAAAAATTCGGGAAAAAAGAGGCTTCTTCTGCAGCTGTATTATTCGCTGCCGCTATGTATTTTGTTATGTTCTTTGTACGTTTTACCAATCCCTGGATCTTCTGTGTCTTTATTGCACTGGGAAATTTAGGTACCGGGCTGTTCAATCTGATGATCTGGGCATTTATTACCGACATTATCGACTATCAGGAAGTTCAGTCAGGCAGCCGTGATGACGGAACGGTCTACGCCGTATATTCCTTTGCCAGGAAGATCGGGCAGGCACTTGCCGGCGGACTGGGAGGATGGGCACTGGCTGCTATCGGATACCAGTCATCTGTCGGCGGAGAAACAGTAGTCCAGACCACCGGTGTCGTAAATAATATCTATTCCGTGGCAACCCTGGCACCTGCTGTATGCTATCTCATCGTCGGTCTGATCCTGCTTTTCTGGTATCCGCTGACCAAAAAGAAAGTCCTGGAGAACAGCCGTATCCTGGAAGAGCGCAGATCGCAAAGTAAAAACGCCTGAAGCTACAGGCAGATAAGGAGCTATTATGGTTGATACACGAATGGATATTACTGGAAAAACGATTTTGGCAAGATAAATCATTACTGCGTAAATGTGTGAGGCAACTGCTTTCTTTTCTTTGAAAAAGATATCTGCACAAACCTTTTTGTGCTATAATACAACATATCAATTTTATAAAAAAGGGGATGTTTTCATGAATCTGATTGATGCAGTTTCTTCTTTACAGCTTTTTAAAAGAAAAGAGACGCCAAAACAACTGTCCACTGTATGGGGCGAATAGCTTGACCCGGAACATGTATTAGAGGAATATCCTCGACCGCAGCTCAAAAGAGATGCCTGGATTAATTTAAACGGCTATTGGAATTACCGGATTACGAAAGACAAAAAATATCCGGGAGATATCACCCAGCAGATATTAGTACCGTTTTCCCCGGAAGCAAGTCTTTCTCAGGTAAACCATACCCTTATGCCAGATGAATACCTGTGGTATGAAAAATCTTTCCATTTGGAGGACTTTCCCTCGCCCTCCCCTGACACGCATCTGTCAGAAAGCGGTGATCAAATGCCCTTTGGAAAACGGCTTCTGCTTCATTTCGGGGCGGTGGATCAGACCTGTTCTGTCTGGTGCAACAAAAAATATGTATGCAGCCATCGGGGCGGCTATCTGCCCTTTACCGCAGATATTACTCCCAGCCTGCGCAGCGGCGAAAACATTATTACGGTAAGAGTTCAGGATGAAACAGATGCGTCCTTCCAAAGCCGTGGAAAGCAGACCCTTCAGCCGGGCGGCATGTTCTATACCCCTCAAAGCGGTATCTGGCAGACGGTATGGATGGAATGGGTTCCTGAAAATTATATAAACTCCATACGCATAACCCCCCAGCTGGATAAATCCGCTGTTATTCTTGAAGTAACCATGGAAAATGATCCCTCCTGCGAAAAGAAAATCACAGTCTGTGCAGAAGGCAGGGAAATATATTCTGTACAGACCCAGAAAGTTCGTCTGACAATTCCCATTCGCGATCTTCGTCCCTGGACACCTGAGTCACCTTTTCTGTATGACATCACCATAACAGCCGGAGAGGATGTCGTAGATAGTTATTTTGCAATGCGTAAATTTTCTTCCTGTACGGATTCCAAGGGAATTCCAAGGCTCTGTCTGAATAACCGGCCCTATTTCCAAAACGGAGTCCTGGATCAGGGTTACTGGCCGGATGGATTGTATACGGCACCTTCTGACGATGCCCTGATTTTCGATATTCAGTCTATGAAAGATCTGGGATTTAATATGATCCGGAAGCATATTAAAATTGAACCCCTGCGGTGGTACTACCACTGTGACCGGCTGGGAATGATTGTATGGCAGGATATTGTTAACGGAGGCGGACGCTCTTATCTTACATTTTTATGCTACCTTCCCACCCTTCTTCCCTTTGTAACTGCTCATTTCAAAGACAGCCATTATAAAATGTTTTCCCGCTGCGACTCCAAAGGAAAGAAACTCTGGCTGCGGGAATGCAGATCCACAATTGAGCACCTGTATAATTGTCCCAGTATCGGTCTATGGACTGCATTTAATGAAGGATGGGGACAGTTTGATGCTGTAAAAGTTACAAACCTGATTCATTCCCTGGACAATACCCGTCCGGTGGATCATGCCAGCGGGTGGTATGACCAGCACTGCGGAGATGTCAAAAGCATTCATAACTATTTCCGCCCTATCAAAGCGGAACTGGACAGCCGTCCGTTTGTTTTATCCGAATATGGCGGTTATATCTGCCACATCCCCGAACATTCCTATTCCCAACAGGTATTTGGGTATCTGAAATGCAAGGACACAGATGAATTTACCCGCAGATTTCATGATGTCATGAAGGAGATCAGAGCAGCTAATAAAGAGGGGCTCTGCGCAGCAGTTTATACACAGGTATCCGATGTGGAAGAAGAGGCCAACGGGCTGTACTCCTATGACCGTAAGATATGTAAAGTAAACAGAACAGAGCGTGTATGATAAAAAGCGGTGGTTTGACCTCTAATGCCAAACCACCGCTTTATCTAAATTATTATCTTTACTGTTATCTTACTTTTTCTCTTATCTTATATCACGCCTACTATCTTAGTTCCATGGATTTCCCTGAATCCCAGCTTTCCATGCAGCTCTTCTACATTATCGCTGGTTACACCGCCGCCCGGCATGATTATAATTCTTTCACCTGCATAATCCAGCAGTCTTTTTAAGTTATCCACATTATCCCCGATTTTCGTACCACCTTTTCCACCATGGGTAAGAATTCTGTCCACATGATGTGCGCAAAGCCAGTCAATTGCTTTTGGTTGAAGACCATAGGGAATTTCATCAAATGCCATATGAAAAGTTACCAGCAGTCCTTCGGCTTTTGCCAGCAATATTTCCAGCATTTCCTCATCCAGCCAGAAGTCTTCTGTCAGGGCACCGATTACAATACCTGCTGCCCCTGCTTCTTTTGCGATCTCTATATCCCTCAGCATGATCTTTAATTCTGTATCATTATAATGAAAGTTTTCTTTTCTGGGTCTGATGATACACATAATGGGAATATTTTTTTCATTTCCAAGCCGGATTGCTGCTTCCATAACGCCCAGGCTTACTGTCGTCCCACCCTCTGCCAGATTATCACAGAGTTCTATGCGGTTTCCTCCATTTTCAATCGCTTTTGGTATATCCGTGTAATTTTCTACACATACTTCTTTTATCATTTTATCAATTGTATTACATACACCGGAACTGTCTGTAATAACGCCCTTTCTATCTAATTTTTATGTGCACGCTCGCTGATTAACTCCAGCGCACCCGCATCCAATGTAATTTCTTCTAAATCATTTATATTATCCAGCACATCATCCAGCATATAGGAGAATGCCTCTGCACCTTCAAGTTCTACGTTTTCATCGTCATCATCATCTTTTCTCGCAAAAAATCCCATGCTAAATTCCTCCTGATCTTGATATTTTATTGTTTGCATTGTAACACAGGCTTTTTTTTAAATCAATGCTAAAGCTGTGAACTTTTTATTATACTTCATAATTTTTTTCATTATTTCTTTCATTATTTCTGTTACGATTTTCCTACTTCGGGCGTATACAGTAACGTCATCTGTCCATCTAAAGTGGCTTTGGCAAGGGACAGATGCTCCGATACCTTTACTCTATGGGCATGGTTCACGTACAGCGAAGTGCACATCACAGCCTGAGCAGTAACTAAATCCTTGCTTATATTTGTATTATGTATTATAATACAAGTAATACATATTTACGTATTTTGTTAATTCTAATCAACAGGCCATTCAGCCAATGTGAGCAATCATAGAGCCAGAGCATGTTTGCATTCACAATTAAAAGCATAACAAGGAGGGACGACATGTTAATAACATTGGACTTTGCCAGCTCTGTACCCATCTATGTCCAACTGCACAATCAAATCGTCATGGGTATCGGAAGGGGAAACCTGAAGATCGGTGAATCCCTGCCCACTGTCCGCCAGCTTGCCCAGGATGCAGGAGTAAACACCATGACGGTAAATAAAACCTATCAGATTTTAAAACAGGAAGGCTATATTGAAATTGACCGCAGACACGGTGCAAAAGTGGCAGCCTGTCTGGATATGAACCAAGAATTTGAAGAAAAACTGACTTATGAACTGGAACTGTTAAGCGCTCAGGCAGCACTAAACGGCTATGGCAAAGCAGAATTTATAAATATCTGCAGCCGTATGTTTGATGAAATGCATGTTACAGCTTGTGAAAGGAGCACGCTATGATGACTATTATTATTTTATTTTGCAGTATCACAATCCTGGCAGCCTGCCAATTTACCTATATGTCTGCTTCAAAATTAAACGGGAATCTGCTGCTTGGCGTAACTCTGCCCGCATATCATACACAATCTCCTGAAGTTATGGAAATTACAGCTGGCTATAAAAAAGCACTGAAACTGCATTCTTTTATCGGGGCCGCAGTCCATATTCCCATTCTTCTTATATTATGGTTTTCCTATATATCGATTTTTTTAATCCTGTATATGTTGTGGTGCGTGTTTTATATGGGCGGTTGTATGTTGCTATATAAAAAGTACTTTTTAAAGCTTTATAATTTAAAAAAAGAAAAAAAGTGGTTTAACGATGAGAAACTTCATATTACCGTCATTGACTCCCGGGTAAGCGCGGCAAAAGACCAGATGCCGGTCACCGCCTGGTGGTTTGTACCTGCATTTCTTATCTGCCTGATCCCCCTAATGTATCCCGGCGCGCTTTCCTACTTCGGCGCGGGCACCGGCGGCATAGTTCTTTTTCTATTGCCCTTTCTGCTGAAGATACTTTTTCTTTCTTTATATTATATTTTTGCCAGAGGGCGGACCGTCACCTACAGCAACGATACGGAACTGAATATGGCATGCAACAAAATGTCAAAACGCAGCTGGTCCATCTGCTGGATCCTGGTTGCATTCACGGATTCCCTGTCCTTCCTGGCACTGGACTGGATTGTAATATCAGACGGTTTTCAAAGTTCTTTTTTGTTTACTGTATACATCCTGATTCAATCCCTGTGTATTATAATTCTGCTGTATAGTGCATCTTACATCCGGAAAAAAAGGATTTATCTGCTTGCTTCGGATCAGCAGCCTCTTATGGTAGATGAAGATGATTACTGGAAAACAGGTTCCTACAATAATCCCAATGAAAACAGCCTGCTTGCTCCCTCCCGATACGGATCAAACATCTCGTTTAACATGGCACGCCCCGCAGCCAGAATCATAACAGGAGGTCTGTATATTTTCACTGCTGCTCTCTGCATCTGGCTGAGTATTGTATTTCTCCGGTTTGATTTTATTCCTTTTGATTTGAAGATAAAAGGGGAAAATGTCTCCATTACGGCAGCCGAATATGATATACAGTTTCCATTATCCAAGATACAGGAAATCCAGTTAACAGACCAGGCTCCCCAGGGTACTTACTATAAAAATAATGGGGTCAATGCACAACAGTATTTTCTGGGTAATTTTAAATACAAAGAATACGGTCAATGCAAAATGTATTATTACCGGGATTACACACCCGTTATCCGAATTAAAACGGATCAGTATACAGTGTTTTTCAATACAAAAGACCCTGATAAGACGGAAGAACTATACCGTATGTTAAAAGAATCAGTTAAATAATTGATTAAGAGGTGGAACAGTCAGCACTCACCCTTGACTTTAGCCATGTAACTGTTTATGATTATATAAATTACAAGATCTAACTAACAACAGATAAGGGAGCAGGCTTATGAAAAAAACAGACCTTAAATACCAGACTTATGTTCAAATCCTCAAGGAAGAATTAGTACCAGCTATGGGATGTACAGAACCAATCTCTATTGCCTATGGTGCTGCGAAAGCCAGGGAGATACTGGGGTGCGTTCCACGCCAGATTGAAATACAGGTAAGTGGTAATATAATAAAAAATGTAAAGAGTGTTATAGTCCCTAATACCGGCGGCTTAAAAGGGATAGCTGCGGCCGTGATCGCCGGAGTAATTGCCGGAGATGGGGACAAAAAGCTGGAAGTAATCTCCCAGGTAACAGCAGACGAAAAAGTAAAGATGAAAGAGGCTCTTGACGAAATTCCCGTTGTGGTAAAAGAAGCTGGTACCGATAAAATATTTGATATCATACTTCTGCTGTCATCCAAAGAATCCTGTGTGACACTGCGTATCAGTGATTACCATACGAATATTGTGTACATCGAAAAAGACAAAAAAGTACTCTATGAAGCAGGCGTTACCGCATTGGCTGAAACACATCTCACGGACCGCAGCCTTCTGGATGTGGAAAGCATCGTGGATTTTGCTGATTCGGTTGACCCGGATGATGTAAGCGACGTGCTTGACCGCCAGATTGCCTATAATTATGCAATTGCCCGGGAAGGGCTAAAAGGGACTTACGGTGCCAATATCGGCAATGTGATTCTGGCAACTTACGGCAATGATATTAAAGTCCGTGCAAAGGCTGTTGCCGCCGCAGGGTCCGATGCACGAATGAGCGGATGCGAACTTCCCGTTATCATCAATTCCGGAAGCGGAAACCAGGGTATGTGCGCCTCCCTACCGGTCATTGAATATGCCGGTGAGCTGGGGGCAAGCCATGAAATGCTGCTGCGTGCACTGGTGGTGTCTAACCTGATCACCATACATCAGAAGACCGGGATTGGAAGATTATCCGCATACTGCGGCGCCGTCAGTGCCGGCTGCGGAAGCGGAACCGGAATTGCTTATCTGATGGGTGGTGACTATAAAGTAATTGCCCATACCCTGGTGAATTCCGTGGCAATTGTCTCCGGCATTATCTGCGACGGTGCAAAAGCTTCCTGTGCAGCCAAGATTGCCGCCTCTGTAGATGCTGGAATTCTGGGCTACTACATGTATAAGAACGGGAAGCAGTTTTACAGCGGTGACGGCATTGTTACAAAGGGCGTGGAAGCTACTATCCGGAATATCGGAATTCTTGGTAAAGAAGGAATGAAAGAAACGGATAAAGAAATTATCAAGCTTATGATTCAGGAACCACAGGAATAATCTTCATTATACTATTGTAAAAAGGCAGATTAAGTATTCTCCATTTTCTATCGGAAATACTTAAACTGCCTTTTCAATATCAAAGCTTACTCTGCTTTCAGCAGATCACTGTACTGTGCTTCCAGCCATGGCTTTAACGCATCGGCTGACATGGTGTGCACTTCATTGTTATCAGAAGTCTTGACGTAGTAATCGCCGTCTTCTGTCTGATTTCCAATCTGAAGTACGATCTGTTTTTCTTCCGTTACAAGCTTAGTGCTCTCTGTTTCGCTTTCAGACTCCTCTGTGCTATCTGATTCTACGGGCACCTCACTGGTCACTGTGTAATCCAGCGTAATGACTGCTGACGGATCCTTTAAGCCGTACTGTTCCAAATCTTTACAATTATAGTCAATGTAGTCCGCAAAGTTGAGGCTTGTTACATTGGACAGCAGTTGGTTAGACTTAGTGCCATCGGCTTCCTTTTTCTCATTCTTACTGTCTGTCACACTCCACGTTGCCGTATCATCCCGGGATGACTCCAGGGTAAGCTGGTTGTCTTGCTGTTGAACTACCGCTTTAATAATACTGTTGCTGGTTATGCTTGGGAAGGAACTGTCTACTATAAGATCATACAGCTTTCCGTTAAATGCATTTGCAAAGGTGCTGCTTACGGTATAAATGTGTTCCGGATTATTCATATACATATAGTAATCACCGGTTGTTTCATTTTCACTGCCTATATAAAATACCGTCTCAACTCCATTGTTGCTGGTTACCGTAACGGTATTCAGAGGCTCCTTAAGGCCGTAATCTTCCAGGTTCTCAAGCTGTCCCAGATCCCTCACCGCCTTGATCTCTTTAAAATTACCCAGAAGCGTCTTCATCTTATCCTGATCAACCGGAAAATTCTCATCCTGTGTATAATGCCAGCTGTCATTTTCTTTTTTGAACTCAAGCTTTTCATTATCCAGGATATAGGTTAATCCTGTTATATCCGTTTCCTCAATGGAAGTAACTGCAACGCTGGTATCTTCCGTTTCTGATTCTGCCTCCTGCTCTTTGTTATAATTTTTCAGGCAGAAATACGCTGCTGTCAGAAGAATTAATACAACAAGAGCAGTAAGCAGCCCTATTAATTTCTTCTTTTTCTTCATTATCGTTTTCTCCTTCTAAACCAGATTACTCCTCCTGTCAGCAGACAAATCAGCGGCAGGATTACAATAGCCAGGGAACTTAAGAATGCTGAAGCTGCTGAAGTAAGTGTCAGATAGCTCACCTGGGTGCTCTTACTTGGGATAGACACACTTGCTTCCTGGTCACACATCCAGCTGAGTGCATTTGTAAAAAGCTCTGTGTTGGCACCCGATACTGCACTGTCAATTTGCTCATTTAACATATTGCCGCTTGTCAGGTATACCAGCTTTGTTTCTTTGTCATCCACTTTTTCGTTAACCGCAACACCCAGGTCATACGCTCCTGATTCATCCCCGTCTTCTTTTGACAGGCTCGTCATGTTATCTGCATCCTTTTTTATATAAGCAGAATCGGATGTGGTAAGGAGGCTGCTGATTGTTACCGTTTCTCTTTTATCATCCAGTGTCTTAATTCCCCGGGCTACAGGCATCAGGATATAACGCCCGCTCAAACTGCTGACAATTTCATGGCTTCCCATATTGGGCAGGAGGTATAATGGATTTCCCGATGCATAATGATTTGCATCCCCTTCGATCACCACACCGCCCATCGTCTCTACGCCATATTCCTTTAATACCGATTCAAAATTCGGCATATCAGTACCGGTATAGTCCGAGACAAGCATTGCCTTGCCGCCTGCTTTTAAGTAGTCGATAATTTTCGTTGCCTCATCAGCCGAGATATCCTTGGTTGGGGAAAATATAAACAGACAGTCCGCATCCTCCGGAACTGACTCCTGGGATACCAGGTTTAAATCCTTGATTTCTATATTTTCCTTTTCAATTGCGGACTTCATCGTGGTGCTGACAGATGCCTCATCATGTCCGCCCAATACATACATTACCGGAAGTTCTTCCGAAGTTACATATGAGACAGCACTGGTAATCTGGCCCTCACCGTCAAATCCGGTCACCTGGGTAGAATACGTATTGTAGTCCACACTTGTTTCGTAGATATCACTGTAATTAATCACTTTGCTTCTTTTGTCGCCCACAACAATAATACTGTTGCTGGTTACCTTCTCATCCGTATACTGGGAAGCGAAGTTGGGATACAGCGCCGGATCCTTAATCTCCACTTTTACATGGGCGGACAGGTCCTGATAGCGATCCAGAACCTCTTTTAAGGTGCTGTCATCCTGCCCGTTCTGTGCAATGAGGTAAAGGGTTACGTCGCTCTTTAGCCCCTTGATAATCTCCTCAGTCTTGTCTCCAATGGTATAGAGTTTGTTATCGCTGAAATCCAGTTTGGTATATTTACCGGGAAGCTGGCCCACCACAAGGTTAATTACGATTACAATAGCTATGACAATAACCGTAATGGCTATACTGTAAGAGCCGTTTTTAACTTTTTTGTTGCTCCATTTAGGAAAAATGTTCTTTATTTTCATAATCTGCCTCCTCTAGCTCCAGCGTCTCTTCTGTATTGACTGTACCGTCAAGAACAGAAAAACAGCAATAATTGATAAAAAGTATATGATTCCTCCGATATCCAGAATTCCGCTGACAAAGTTGTCAAAATGGCTGGAAATATCAAAAATACTCAATACTTTCTGTATTGCTCCCTCAAAGAGGCTTTGTTTCACAGTATACAGAACAAGCAGAGCTGCCTCTCCTATAACTGCTAACAGGCATACCGTAAATAAATTCTTCATTACCATATAAATTATCCCGCAGCACACCAGAAGCACTGCCGAAAATGCAATGAGCGAAGTTATTGCCGTTTCTGAAAAAAAGCTTTTAATACCGCTCATCATATAGCAGATAAACAGTACAACAAAGGTTACTACCGCTGCTATAATCTGGCTCTCTGTTATGGAGGATAAGAAGATTCCAATGGCTATATTGGCACATCCTAACAGGAAAAATCCAATTACCGCAACATAAGCCATCTTAAGGGATACGGAACCGAAGCTTTTTAATATAATCGGATAGATACAAAGAATAACCATGGGGATCAGGAAGATCACCATTAAAGCCGTAAATTTCCCCAGTACGATATCTTTCACGGACAGAGGGGAAGTGAGCAGCAGCTGGTCTGTCTTCTGTTTCTTTTCTTCCGCCAGTACCCGCATGGTCAAGATAGGCGTTATAATGAGAAAAACAAAGGTTATTGCCGATAATGTATACCCGAAAATCGGATATCCCATCTGGAGATTATAAGCAGTAAAGTACACGCCCGCCAATAATAAAATGAATGCGATAAACACATAACCCGTCATAGAAGTAAGATAAGACTTCACCTCTTTTTTACAAATCGCTGTCATGGATCTGGCCCTCCTGTTCCTTAATCTCTTCTTTCTTTACATCTTCTATCTCATTTTTCTCTTTCTTTTCTTCTTTTATCTCTTCTTTCGTTTCTTTTGCTCCTTTTGCTTCCTCTTGCAGATCAGTATTCTGCCCGGCAAGATCCGTCTCATCACCAGGCTGTTCTGTAAAGTCTTCTTCCGATGCGCCCTGTGATTCGTCGTTATCGCTGTCATCACTGTGTGATTCAGCTGTTACCTTTTTATCATCCGCAGTCAGTTCCAGGAAGACATCTTCCAGAGATACCTTAGTGGACCTCATCATAAGAATCGGACATTGTGCTTCTGCCATTCCATAAAAGATTTCTTCTCTGACATCCGCCTGATCCTTAGGCCTCACTTCAATATCCACAGTATTTTCTTCATCGGAATCCCGGAAATTCCACTCTTCTATATCCTCTATTCCCTTAAGGACTTCTTCCGCTTCTAACCTGCTTCCCTTCACTCTGAGATTCAGTGTCTCGCTTCCCTGCATGAGCTTACTCAGATTCTCAGGCGTATCACTTGCAACTAGTTTTCCATGGGCAATAATCATGACATAATCGCAGACAGCACTGACCTCTGAAAGAATGTGGGAACTTAAAATAACCGTATGCTTCTGACTCAGGCCCTTAATCAGTTCACGTATCTCAATGATCTGCTTGGGATCCAGTCCAACTGTAGGCTCATCCAAAATAATAACCTCGGGATATCCCATAATCGCCTGGGCAAGCCCCACCCTCTGGCGGTATCCCTTTGACAGGTTCTTAATTAAACGGTTCTTCATATCCGTGATCTTCGTCATCTCCATGACTTCGTTAATCATTTTAAGACGCTGATCCTTGGGGATCTTCTTTAGCTGTGCTACAAATTTTAAGTACTCCCAAACGGTCATATCAAAATATAGAGGTGGCTGTTCAGGAAGATATCCGATACATTTTTTAGCCTCTTCCGGCTCTTCTAAAATATCATGCCCGTTAATGCTCACACTTCCACCCGTTGACGCAATATAACCGGTAATGATATTCATTGTAGTCGATTTCCCGGCCCCATTCGGGCCCAAAAAGCCATAGATCTGGCCTTTTTCCACAGAAAAACTAAGGTCATCCACAGCAAGATGATCTCCATACCTTTTGACTAAATTCTTTACTTCTATCAAACTTCTTCCTCCTTTATCATTCACATATCAACTTCCTGGAGCGTGTTTGCTCCTATCTAAATTACGAGACAAATGTGTTTTTTATTAGATTAAAATGTGTTTTTTTTCTGAAAATTCTGTGAACGCCAAAAAAGAGCTGCCGCTTTTCCCTATTAAGCGACAACTCCCCATGTTTCTATAAGTGCCATAATGCATTACAACACTGTCTGATCAACCGCATTTTCTCCTGCTGTTAACGTACTTATCCTTTTTTCTTTTATTGGACACCAATTCCATAACCTTTTCCTTGTAATCTTCATCGATACTGATTCTAGCCAGACTGACTAACCGGTAAGTATCCAGATGATATGGCAGGCTTTTATGAAGTGCCAGATCCACCAGATACTTGGCTGATTTAAAGCTGCTAAGATGCGTATGTCCCTCCTCAAATCTCTTTTCTGTATTATGTACCACAAAACCACCATCTGCACGGTAAACCTTGAAAGATTGTTTCGAATAAATTTGATTCATAGAACATTCCTCCTGTTTCATTTTGTCGTAAGCAGAACACAGTCCGCTTTTCCTGATTGTAGCAGTTTCATAATAAAATTAATGCCTGTTTTTTGTAAAATCTGTGTTAGTACTACAGCGTGCACATGGCGGAAATGAATTTTAAAGTACGCCCTGGATTTACGTTGCAAAATTTTCTAAAAACAAAAGACAAAAGCATTGTCTTTGTATAAGACTATGCCTTTGTCTTTCTATTATTAACCTTTATAATAATTTATTAAACAACCTTTTAAAATGATGGTTCTTTCATCATCTGTCAGTTCGCCCATCTTAAGCGTAAATTCTTTCATAGTGCTGCCCACAACATACGCTTTAATCTCAGTTGCTTTTTCTTCTACTGCTTTGCGTACATCCGGGACATAGATATAATCACCGTTTTTAAACGGCAGATCACCTTTGTCTACCAGGAATGGAAGCATTCCCCAGTTAATCAGATTGGAACGGTAGCGCTTTGTCGCATATTCGTTTGCGATATTCGCCCAGCCGCCAAGTACTTTCTGACAGGAAGCCGCCTGCTCACGTGCTGAACCATCACCTGGTTTCACCGCAAAGATTGTACTTCCGATTCCGGTATTCTTCTCATTTGCATCCGGATACAAAGTGTGTATTGTATTTACAACTGGCTCTAGCTCAGCAAGTGCATCATATGGCGCACTTCCGGCAATTCTAGCCTTTTCCGCAGCATGTACCTCTTTCGCACGTCCCACATATGACGGATCTTTTCTGGATAAGGTAAACTCAGCCAGACCCAGTGGATTAGAACGGTAAGAAGATGTCTCTCCGGAAGGTATTAATTCATCTGTTGTTGTAACCGGGTCATGTATCTCACATACCACCTTTAAAATCAGGTTGTCGGTAAGTGCTGACATTTCCGGCCAGTCTTTGATGTTTGGACCGAATTTAATTTCAACCGACGGATCTGCAACGCCCTTGCTGTCAAATACCCGGTTTTCATAAATGCTCTTATCAAAGAAATACTTAGGATTGCTGAAATTCACATCCACATCTGTTGCCGCTGTCAGATATCCCTTATTGGCAGCTGTAGCCGCAATAGAACGTGCATCCATAAGCGCTACGGAAGAAATCTGTCCATTCTGAAGCTTACTTCCTTCTCTGTTCGGGAAGTTTCTGGTTGAATGGCGGATACTGAACGCATTATTAGCCGGTGTATCGCCAGCACCAAAGCAAGGACCGCAAAATGCCGTCTTCACAATAGCACCTGTTGCCATTAATTCCGCAAGTCTGCCGTTCTTCGCCAGTTCCATATAAATCGGTGTACTTGCAGGATAGATGCTGAGGGTAAATTCATCTGATCCGATGCTGGCACCTTTTAAGATGTCTGCTGCATCACAGATATTTTCAAATCCGCCGCCGGCGCATCCTGCGATAATACCCTGATCCACATAGAGTCTTCCCCCGCGTACTTTGTCTTTTAAGGTAAAGTCTACGGCTCCGTCCAGGCTTACAAGCGCTTTCTTCTCTACATCCGCAAGAATATCCATTAAGTTTGCATTTAACTCCTCAATGGTATATGTATTGCTTGGGTGGAAAGGCATAGCGATCATAGGTCTTACCTGGCTTAAATCTACATATATCATACCGTCATAGTAAGTAACCGCTCCAGGAGCAAGTTCCTTATACTCTTCACTTCTTCCATGAATGTCATAGAAATCTTTAATCTCACTGTCGGTCTTCCAGATGGAGGACAGGCAGGTGGTCTCTGTTGTCATAACATCAATGCCGATTCTGAAGTCAGCACTCAGCTTATCCACTCCGGGGCCCACGAATTCCATTACTTTATTATTGACATATCCGTTGGCAAATACCGCTCCGATAATTGCCAGGGCAACGTCCTGAGGTCCGACACCCTTAACCGGTTCTCCATCCAGATAAACGCCTACTACTCCCGGCATATTGATATCGTAAGTTTTGGACAGTAACTGTTTTACCAGCTCCGGTCCGCCTTCGCCCATTGCCATCGTTCCCAACGCTCCATAGCGTGTGTGGGAATCGGATCCCAGTATCATTTTTCCTCCGCCTGCAAGCATTTCTCTGGCAAACTGGTGGATAACTGCCTGGTGGGGAGGCACATATACCCCGCCGTATTTTTTCGCACAGGTTAATCCAAACATGTGGTCATCTTCATTGATTGTTCCGCCAACGGCACAGAGGCTGTTATGGCAGTTTGTCAAAACGTATGGTACCGGGAATTTTTCCAGCCCTGAAGCACGTGCTGTCTGGATAATGCCCACAAACGTAATATCATGGGATGTGAGCTTGTCAAATTTAACCTTCAGCTTATCCATATTTCCGGAAGTATTATGGCTCTCTAAAATACCATAAGCAATTGTATTTTTGGCAGCCTCGGCTTTTGCAGGAACGTTATCGCCTAATTTGCTTTTGAGAACGGAAGCAGCCTCGGCATTATCTTCCACAATTTCTGTTCCGTTCAGCAGGTATACGCCATTATCGTATAATTTTACCATTTGATAGTTACTCCTTTTCTATTTTGTTTCCCAGAACCTGTCTGTGACAGGTCCTGATATATCTTCATTTAAAAATCCTGTATTTCCATATATTTCATATAATTTACAACCATGAGGGCGATCTTGAACGTTAATGCGTCATCAAACACGCGGATATCAAGACCGGTGCTCTTCTGGAGTTTCTCCAGACGATAAACTAACGTATTACGATGAACGAAAAGCTGTCTGGATGTCTCGGAGACATTCAGGTTGTTTTCAAAGAATTTATTGATGGTCATCAGTGTTTCATCATCAAAGCTATCCGGCATTTTCTCTCCAAATACTTCCTTCATAAACATCTGACACAGCGGAATCGGAAGCTGATAGATGAGGCGTCCAATACCCAGTGTATTGTATGCAATAATATTTTTCTCAACGTAGAAGATTTTCCCTACATCCAGTGCCATCTTCGCTTCTTTATAAGACTTCGATACCAATTTAATTTCATCCACAATCGTTCCGTAAGCAATACGGACACTGGACATAGCCTCAGCGTTCAACATATCCCTGAGCATCTTGGCAATTTCATCAATATCCTCATAAGTATCCTCCGGCTTTAATTCCTTCACTAAAATGATACTCTTTTCATCAACCGCAGTAATATAATCCTTGGGCTTTGATGCAAAAAGGCTCTTTACTGTCTCCAGTGCATTGTTGTCCTTTTCGTATTTCGTCTCTACCATAAATACCACACGCCTTGCCTCAGTTTCAATATGAAGCTTTTTCGCGCGGTTATAAATATCTACCAATAACAGGTTGTCCAGCAATAAGTTCTGGATAAAGTTATTTTTATCAAAACGTTCTTTATAAGCTACAATCAGATTCTGGATTTCACAGACTGCAACTTTTCCTATCATATATGCATCTTCACTGGAACCCTTGGCAATCAGTACGTATTCCACGGTTCTCTCATCAAATATCTTAAAGAAATGATATCCCTGTATAACCTGACTGTCTGCTGCAGAATCAGCAAACAGCTGCACGGTATCACCTGCGATGTCATTGTCTGCAAATGTCGTAACGACCAAACGGCCCTCCAGATCCATGATACACAAATCAATCCTGGTGATTGCACGTAATTCGTCAATAGCATTTTGTAAAACCTGGCTTGAAATCATTCTTTCACTTCCTCACTTTGTAAATTTATACAGATACTATAAAACATTTTCGGGAAAATAGCAAATGTTTTACGCATGTTTCCCCATTACACCATAAATAATTCCATGGAGTGGTTCCAGACTGTCCCAAACCACACGGTTAGAATCCACGGACTTTTCTCCGCAGTCAATGACACCCGTATGCGCCTTGATCTCTTCCATCTTTGCCTCCATTGCCTGCAATTCCGTAGGTGCAAGCCCTTTTTTCATATCCAGCATGGAGCCGGCAAACTTGTCGGCATACACGTGTGCCAAGATTTCTATTGCAAGTGAATGCCTTCTGATATCCAGCTCACATCCAATCTTTTCCTTGTATCGTCCAAGGGCGTAATCAGCAAGTGCCAGGGAGCCATTACCTTCCTCATCCAGATAATCTTTCAGAATCCGGTCGCATACGATGCGTACCCATTTCTGCTCATATTTAATGGAAATACCCCGGTATTCTTTTTCCCATTCCTCACCTGCCGGTACATTATCTAATTCATCCATAAACTGCTCCTCGTCTTCTCTTACGTGATTTAATCGGGATTCCTTATATGCCAAGTGAATATTTATTCATTTATACGCATATAACAAGTATATTGTAAAATCTTTCTATTGTATTTATTATGTTCTATTATGAAGGAGATATTTACTTCCGTCAATTATTTTCTTGATGAATCAGGTATTTTGCCCTTTCATAATCTTTCTTATTTACAAAGATTTTATACTGACGTTCGTAAGCAGGATCCACTCCTGCGCTTCCAAAATTTGCTCTTGCAGTACCTCTTCCGGGAATCCACTGTCCGCCGTGGTTAATGACCTTATAATCATACTTGATCTTCTCCCTGTCCAGTATATCCCGGACACGGTTCATTTCATTCAGAGAGTAACCTATATAAACATCGCTTTTATTAAAACTGATCATTTTATTGCCCTCCTGTCATATTGGATTTCTTCCTATTATAATATTACAATATTTCAGACCTGATTGCAATCTTTGTTGGTAACAAGCCAGACGTTCCTGTGGTTTTTCACCGGAATCTGAATTGTAACTGTGGTACCTTTCTTTTCTTTACTCTCAATTTTTATTCCATACTCACTTCCATACAACAGCTTCAGCCTGTCGGAGACGTTATTAATGCCGATTCCGCTAAAATGCTCTGTCTTGGCATTTTCACCTGTCAGCTTCTGCAGATTTTCATCCGGTATTCCCACACCGTTGTCCACAATCTGAATCTGAAGCTTACCGCTTAGCATACGCACCAAAATCTTGATATTTCCCTCTGCCTCATAAGGAAATGCATGGAAAAATGCGTTCTCTACAAATGGCTGCAGGATCATCTTGGGAATTTTACACTCCTCACAGCCGAAAGTCACAAAGTATTCCACCCGAACTTTATCTCCGTATCTGGTATTGTTGATCAGCACATAATTTTTCAGATTTTCTATCTCCCTTTCTATGGTAATATACTCATCCATATCGCTGATCGTGCTTCTCAGCAGGGCAATAAAGGCATCTATTGTTCTAGTGGATTTTTCTACATCCCCCTGAAAAATAAGCCATTTGATACTTGCCAGTGTATTATAGATATAATGGGGGTTAATCTGCATCTGAAGCGCTGTTATCTCCGCTCTGCGTTTTTCGTTCTGGATTGTAAGAAGTTCACTGATGTATCTGTTTAATTCATCCAGCATCTCATTGTAAGTACAGGATAACTCCTCCACCTCTCTGGATCCGGTGAGTTCTATATGTTCATCATACCTGGTCTTTCTGGCATTTGACATTTTATATACCAGCTTGGACATGGGAAGTGCAGTCTGTCTAGTTATAAAGAATATGATCATACACGCTGACACCGTAATGCCAATGCAGATCACCCACAACAGCGGTTCATTATACAGGTTGCCCAGGGCTTTCTGTGTATTGATAATTCCATATGCCGTACAATGATAGTAAGCAAGCTCTTTTTTCAGGACCATGCCTGGATTTTTCTGTGGCATTTGCTGCCAGACCATCTGCCTGTCGGAGGACGAAACCACAACCCCATTCTGATCCACCATATAAAACTCCGCATATTGTGAGGTGAAATATTCATAAAACCTCTTGAAATCTTGCTCTTTGAGTGTAATATATGCCACCCCGTATGGTTCTTCGCTCCCGGTTGCACGCAGAGCTTTAACCACCATCATTACCGGCGTGTTTCTGGTAGTTGAGGTATATCCGTTCTGTTTGAATATATACTGCACCGTCTCAGGATTTTCCAGAGCGTATCTGGCTTCTTCCGATCCGATTATCTCTGCCACAGGCGTGATAATGGTTTCCTCCCGGTTTAGATAGCTCTTTCCGCTCTTGCTCACTGCCATGGCACTGATGTTGTCCATACTGGAGGGAATTGCCTTCTTCATATCCTGATCTGCCTTATATGTAATCTTAAATGTGAACTGAGGGCTCTGTTCCCCGTCATGCAGGTAAAGTTTTAAATTCCAGCTGGAATTTAATGCACTGAAGAGCTTCATCAGGTCTTCATGATAGTTATTCATCTCATGTTCGATCCTTAAAAATACTTTCTCCTGAGACCTTATGTAGGTATCTACAAATATATTTTTTGACATGCCGATAATAATTGCTGTAACCGCAAGAATAGCCAGCAGGATTCCGGTTGTAAAAACTGCAAGGATTTTCGTAACCATACTTTTGGAATGTACTGTTTTCCCTGTCCATATGCTTCTCTTCATACAGATCACCGACTGTCCCTTCTGTATGCACTGGGTGTTTTTCCCGTAATCTTTTTAAAGACCCGGCAGAAATAACTGTGATCGGAGTAGCCTACTACAGAACTGACCTGTGCAATGGAATATCTGGACTCTTTCAGAAACTCGCAGGCTTTCTGTATGCGTATCTTATTGAGATATTCACTAAACCCTTCGCAGGCATGTTGATTAAAGTATGCCGAAAGATAGGAATAACTGAAATTGAATTCTGCGGCAAGATTCTGCAGATTCAATTCCTCCGTATAATGCTTCTGGATATAATCCAGAATTTTTCCGAGATATACGTTTTGGTCTTCCTCTGTAGTCTCAAGAACCGTTACTATTTTCTCCATGGCATCTTCAAAGACATCCAGAAATTCTTCGCAATAGGAAGACTTTTCAATTTTATCAAAAGCTTCCCTGCCTATTTCTTCCAATTCCTGAACCCGGTCATCTGAATCCCCGATAAGATTGTACAACAGGTTTTTCGTCTGATTTTTCAGTTTATATTCCGGCATCTGAATTTTTACTGCTTTCTCGATATAAATGCGGAAAGTTTCAATTGCTTCACTGTATTTATGCGATACTACGGCTGATGCAAATTTACGGAAATCAAATTTTTCCAAAGTGTCTTCCTCTGTGATTTCCTGAAGTCTGCACAGATGAATCCCCCTGTAGTAGAAGCTCTCCCGCTCCAAAAAGCCAGGTGTCTGAAAATCTTTCTTTAAACTCTCCAGTTTCTTGTACTGATATCCAAGAGTTCCAAGAATTCTTTCTGAAATCATTCCAAGCTGGTTCATAAACTTCTTTAGATCCTCTATTAACCGCTCCTCATCCCTCACTCCGTAATTCAAAATCACACACAGTGTTTCACGGCGCAGGAGAAACCTTAAATATTTGCAGTACGGGATGCTGTTTAAAAATTCTTCCATTTTCTCATACAGCACCGGGGAGATATCAACGCCGCTGCCATCCCTGCATCGCAGTGGAAGCGCAAACAGCCGGTAGCAGCTATGAGGCAGTACATTTAAATACTCATCAGCCCCCTTCAGTTCATTTTCACAGCCTGTCAGATATCTCTCCAGCATCTTGTCCAGACCCGATACCGTCTTCTTCTTTAACTGCAGGTCCGGTATATTCTGCGATACCTTTCTTACCAGCTTCAGAAGCTCCTCGGAATTTAGAGTAGGTTTTAATACATAATCTACAGCTCCATTGAGCAGTGCTTCCCTCACATATTCGAAATTATCATAACTGCTTAATACAACATTTTTAATATCCGGATATTCTCTGTTTACGATTTTAATAAAATCCAGTCCGCTCATAATCGGCATTGCAATATCACATAAAATGATATGCGGTTGCAGTTTTGGTATCAAATCCAGCGCTTCTTTTCCATTGGATGCCTCTCCAACGATTTCATACCCTTCCTCTTCCCATCTCATCATAAACCGTATTCCCTGACGCATAATAAACTCGTCATCCACTATCATTATCTTACAGCTGCTCTCCATTATCTCTTCCTTCTCCATTTTCTCCTTTGTTACACATACAGTTTCCCCGGGTAAATTCATAAGCAAAAAAATCCGGACATATCTAAATACGTAAGATACATCCGGATTTATGGGTTCCAGTGCCAGTATTCTACCTGGATCCCCTAAAATGATACAATTTTTTCCGCCGCATACTGCAGAATTACGGCCGCGTCTCCGCTGTCTGCCGTTCCATCCCCATTTACATCCCCTAACTGCTTCTGTTCCTCAGTAAATGGCCTGAGTTCTGCATTGTACTTTAACAGTTCCGCGGAATCATTTGTATCGACCACTCCGTTCAGGTCTGTATCTCCCATAAGGCGGGCTTTGAGAATCTCGTTAATCAGTCTCTTCAGCACTTCACCGATACGCCCTGCATCTGACTCCACATCATCATAAACCTTACGTGCTTCCTCTGTCAATGCCTGAAGCCCCGATATACTGCTTTCCAGGTATTTTTTTGAGTTCTGCAGAATCTGATCCGCCATATCCAGTGCATTCTTAAGTTCTGACTTATTACCTTTTCGAATAAGAGATGTCATCGCCTCAGCAAGATCTTTATATGCCTGATTAATTTCTGCCACATCTGCCTTTCCATTTTCCGCTGCTGCTTTTGCTGCCTCCAGTGCAGTTCTTAATCCGGCAATACTGGACGGTGTATACTGTGCCTCATTTTTTAAGATAGATTCAGCCTTCTGAATCAAAATGTCAAGCCTTGTGTCCTCGCTCTTTAACAGTAATCCCGTCACTGCATCCATTAACTTTCGGGCTGCCTCATTAACAGCTTCCTGACTCACACCCTCGTTTGTATAAACCCTTTTCGCCTCTGCCAGCGCAGTTCTGACTGCCTCTACACTTTCCTCCGTGTATTGTGCCAGGCTCTCCTCATCTGTGAGTATTGCTTCTGCACCATCGATGACAGCCTTCAGCCCCGTTTTCTGGGTGGTACTCTCCAGAAGATTACATACGGTAATCAGCTTTAAGAATGCCCTGTCCACTTCATCCTGGGTTGCCTCTGGCTTCTCAAGCGCTGCTCTTGCCAGTGATAAAGCGTCTTCTACTGCTGCCCAGCTTTCTTCTGTAAAGCATTTATTCTCATTTTGCTGCAATTCTAATTTTTCAGCCATGGCAATTGCCAGTTTCAGACTTGTAAGGTCTGTTTCCTGCGTTTCCCCGCCGCCATTTAAGCCTTCAAGTGCTTCACGGATCTTCAGCGCTGCCTGCTCTGCGTCCTTCTGGCTGGTTCCAGCATGGTAAAGCAATGGATGTCCTGCTTTTACGGCTTCATCCAGCACTTCCAGCTTTTCCTCCGGGTACTGGCTTCTGTCGATTGCTCTGGCGCCAGTGAGTGCATCTTTTAACTCCTGCAGATTTAGCTTATTCTGAATCCTGATATAGGAAAGTACCGGATCCGGTCCTCCGTTTGCCGCTACGGACAGGGTGGCTTCTCCTGCCGCCTCACAGGTAAACTCATAATATTCCTCATTCCAGGGGTTGTTATTCTTCCAGGTGTTTGCCGTTCCAAGTTCTGTCGTTTTTCCTCCCGCCGTTACCGAGACTTTCATAGGACGGTTCTGGTTCCACCACTCTTTGAATCCCATGCTCACCCGATATGTGCCCGCCTCCAAAGGAATCACATAGCGAATCTGCTGTCCCTGTTTTGCATACCAGCCGGTATCATAATTATCGTTTACATCCCCGTTGTATGCACCGTACTGCTCCGCATAACCCCAGCTGCCTTCCTCATACTTCTGATCAGGACTCTGATTTAAAAGTTCTGCATAACGGTTTACCCGTTTGTATTCCGGAGACTCCGGATTGTTACAGTCTATGAAATACTGCACATTTTCCGGTATGATCTGAACATCCACAGATGCCTTGACAGCCGTTTCAGAGACAGTGCCTTCCAGGGTTACATTTTTGGTAAAGTCAACACCCTCCAGATTCCATACTACTTTCATCTCTAATTTATTACCCATATTGGTGCGGGCAGTTACTGTATCCGGAAGTATTGGCTGCACACCGCTTACCGTATAGACTTGTTCACTCTTGCTGATATTTTCAACTTTTTCATTCAAAGTTCCATAAATGACTCTTCCGTTGCTGATCTCCAGAAGCTTTCCATCCTGCCCTGCCGCCTTGGATATGGAAATTGTATGTGTGCCTTCTTCCAGGAGTCCTGTGTGATAAAGGAGAACACCACCCTCTTTATCCTCAGATACCAGGGAAACTTCCTGTTGTTCTCCGCCATCGACGGATATATTTACAAGTGCTCCTTCCGGTGCCATCGTTCCATAGATCTGAGCCTGGGTGCCCTCAAATGTAAACTCAGCCAGACCCTCCGGCGCAGTTGTATACTTTCCACCACCGAAGCTCTCTGCAGAATTTCCCCAGGACCCGGTATAGGTAAACTTATTGATATCTGAAGTCCAATCTTCAGCCGGCTTTTCAACGTTAGCATCCACCACTTTTGCATAGTCTGATGGACTGCAGACCGCACTTGCATCATTTGCCCTGATTATATAGGTAGAAACGGAATTTGACGGCAGTGTCACATCCAGTATGCCATCTGTCACATCCTGAGTCTCAGCCAGCTGGCAGCTCTCTGAATCTGAGGTACGGTAGAGTTCTGCTGTCGCTGCAGTATTAAATGCGCTTAAGTCCACCGATGTATTTCTTTCTCCGCCAAAATTCTGAGCAACGATAACCAGTTCATCGCCTTCCGGTGAAATTGCGGCACACATATTGGAGTCCTGAATATCAATCATTGTATAACCAGCCTTCAGGTACTTACTGTACTGCATCATGGTATAAAGCTGTTTCGTCACTGCCCAGTACCCCTCACCTGGAACTCCTTCCTTACGGTTCCCGTTACCGTCCACCAGATTTGTGTGGTAATCAGGCACCGGCTGTCCGTCCTTTTCAAATACCGCATGAATCAAGCCCCAGTTAGAATTTGTCTGAAGGCACTCATATTCACTGTCTGCCACCAGCCATGCAATCCACGCTGTAGGCTGCATATACTTCAGGTCATCCATGATTCCTTCGCTCTGTGAGCGGGTGTTGGCTGCTTCCATAGATTCGTGGCTCCCATCATAATGGCTTCCTCCGCCCTTGGTGACTTCTGACATCCACAGTCCCTTGTCATACATTTCGGCAATGTGGCGCAGTTCTTTTCTTTCACTGTTGCTTCCGCTGTATGTATGGACGCTGATTGTATCCATGGCGGACTTTATATCGTCGTCCAGCCGGTTGTAGGAATTTATCCCTGCCCACAGGCTTGTCTCATCTGTACCGGTGATCTTTACATCCTTTAAATTTCCCTGAAACTCTTCTGCTTCCATTGCATTTAACATTTCACGGTACGCACGTGACTGGAGCTCCCCTGTATTGAAAATGCATCCTTCCTGTTTGGTGCTTCCTTCATGCCAGTAGTTGGTATCCGGCTCATTCAGAGGCTCAATATAGGATACGCCCACACCGAATTTAGATTTCAGGTTTTGGTCCACCCAGTTCGCGGACCGCGCCATATACATGGCAAAATCATCATAGTAATCATCCTTCAGATTGTTGGGATCATTCCAGTATCCTCCGGTGGAGGTACCTGACTTTGTCATATAATAAGGTGGAGAATTAGAAAATACTTTGTTAATGATGGTGTTTTCTTCCCCTGTTTGCTGTGCATAGTCATATCTGTATTTATTTGCCTGCTCCAACATCCACAGCTGTCCTGCATCGCTCATTTCTTCCGTGGTTTTCCCATAGAAAGCCTCGCTGTTAAATTCTCCGCTCCCGTCTTTCGTACCGGTCATATCCTCTGTCCAGCCTGGTACCAGGCCTTCGCACCTCTTAATGGATGAATTTTCTTTATCTCCTCCTCCTACATTGTACCGCACAATATTCAGATTCAGATATTCAGGCGAAAATGCCAGTTCCGCTATTTCCTCACGGTCGGCTCTGCCGTTCCCGTTCCAGTCCGCATCTCCCCAGGAGCCTATGATATTCCCCCACCAGCACAGGGAAGTGCCCCAGCCATTCAGTGTCTGATAATGAATATCCGGATTAACTGCAATCTCTCCTGCCGTTTTTTGTTCCCCGGCAGCCATCGCCGGAATCCCAGCCATTGCAGATAATATGGTTGATGCTCCTATTGCCAGGGCGGACATGCCTGCTGCCGCCTGTTTAAACCTTTTTTTCTTTCTCATATCCATTCTCCTTTAGCCTCATAGAGCTTATTTGTAAACTCATTCCTGCCTGCAGTTTTATGCCCATTATTTTTTGTTATGAAGAAACAGAGAGCAGTCCCGTCTGCTACAGGTATCCCACTCTCTGTTTCTATTTTGCTATTTCCGGACTATCTCCGAAACTTCCAGATGTTCAGTGAGAATCCTAAAACCGATCAATTTTACCTGCAGCATATTTTAAAATGGACACTGCATCATTGGTATTCGCTGTTCCATCTCCATTGACATCGGCTGCCTTAAGCTGCTCTTCTGTCAATTCTTTAAGCTCTGCGTCATATTTTAATACTTCAGCTGAATCCCTTGAATCCACCACTCCATTCAGGTCAGCATCTCCTTTTAAGCGTGCTTTCAGAATTTCCTGTACAAGCTTTTTCAGAACTTCGCCTACTTTTTCTGCATCTGCTTCACCGCTGTCAGAAACTGCCTGTGCCTCTGTAACCACTGCCTGCAGCCCTGCGATTGTTCCTTCCACATATTTCTCAGACTCTGCCAGGATCTCATTCGCCTTATCCAAAGCATTTTTCAGTTCAGCCTTGTCACCTTTTCGTACCAGCTCCGTCATTGCTTTTGCCAGATTTGCATAACTCTCATTAATCTGTGACTCACTTGCCTGGCTGTTCTCTGCTACGGCTTTTGCGGCTGCAATGGCTTTCTCCAGATTTTCAATGCTTGTTACCGTATACTGATCTTTATTTCTCAAAAGCTCCTCAGCTTTTCTTATCAGAATTCCAAGTCTGGTGTCTTCTGTTTTCACCAGCATTCCTGTTACTGCATCCATAAGCTTTCTGGCTGCTGCATTTACCGTTTCCTGATCTACACCGGTTTCCGCATATACTCTTTTGGCCTCTGCCAATGCGTTTCTTACAGCCTCTATGCTTTCTTCTGTATATTCAGCCAATTCTTCCTCATTTGCAAGTATTGCTTTTGCGCCTTCAATTACTGCATTCAGACCCATTTTCTGGATACCGTCTGTAAGAAGATTGCAGGAAGAGATCAGTTTCAGGAATGCGTAATCAACATCTTCCTGTAACGCCTGGGTATCAGCCATTACTAATCTTGCATCATCAAGTGCTTTTTGCACTTTTGCCCAGCTTTCTTCTGTATAGCAGTTATTAGCGCTTTGCTCTGCCTCCAGTTTTTCAGCCATTGTGATGGCGAGCTGCAGGCTGTTCTTATTTACTTCCACAGATGGTTCATCAGCGCTGCCCAGAATTCCAATCCAGCTGAGAACCGCATCGGCACTTCCTCTCTTACTTACCGTTACAACTGCTTTTCCTGCTTCTGTTACTTCAAAAGATTTGCTGATCTGTAAATCTCCTTCATTGGCTGCAAGTGTGAAATCCTGTGCAGCCAGAACCTGATCTCCCATTTTAACAGAAACCTTCAGATCCCTTTTTGTATTCCACCATTCCTGGAATCCAGCCGCCAATGTATAAGTACCAGGCTTTAAGTCAAATGCATACTCAATGTTTTTACCTTCTGCAGCCCACCAGCCGCTTTCCTGTATTTTTTTACCTTCATGCAGGCCCATATCAAAACTATCCGGAGACTCCGCCTTGGTCACTCCTGTATACCCTGCTTTATTTTCTTCTGTATACTTTTGATCCGCAACCATATTTAATACTTTGTTACCCAGCGTACTCTTAACCAGGTTAAAATACTCAGATTCTTCTGCACCGCTGTCAAAGAAGTACAGCGTGGATGGGTTTACAATATAAATGCTATGGCTGAATTCTCTGCCTTTTTCCGTAAGGGTTCCTGTAACTGTTACACTTCCGATTTTGTTTTCATCATACTCGCCAATCGTCCAGGTAACCGGTGTTGTTTCCTCATCTGTACCATAAGAAATGCTTACTTCATCCGGAAGCTGTTCTGCAATTTCAGTGACAGAAGAAACCACATCCGGAAGTTTTGTCTTTATTTCAAACAGGCCTTTACCCTCTAAATCATCCAGTGTCCAGTCCTCATATCTTCTCAGAGCAATCTTGTTGTCCGGCTGGAATTCAACCGGTACCCAGACATATCTGGACTCACTTAAATCTCCTGCATTCCAGCGGTCACCCATATATATGTATTTGCCATTTTCGGCATCTACCGGGAATACGCAGGTACTCTGGGTGTCATAGGTAGTTCCGCTTCCCCAGTCCGTACAGGGATCTCCTATTTCTGTCCAGGGTCCCATTGGGTGGTCCGCTACAGCATATTTTGCCTGGTTAGGACTCCATCCCGTACATCCTGATGTAACTACATAATATTTATCTTTATATTGAAACATCGCTGGTGCTTCCCTGGACCATTTTACAAAATTACGGGTGAAATCCACACCTTCCACAGCATCTTCCGGAGCAGTTGCCAGACCTGTATAATCACTGTTTAGTCTGGATACATACATGGTTTCATTCCCCTCAGAAGAATAAACCACATAAGCAGTACCGTCATCATCCTTAAACAGATTCATATCCCGGACAGAGCCACGCCCAGCCCAGCCGTCATAACCCAGATTTCCGTTTGGATCATTGTGGGAGTTCAGTTTGTAACTTCCCAGAAGCTTAAATGGTCCGCTAGGGCTGTCGCTTATTGCCACGCCTGCTTTTGCCTTACCATAATCAGCATCGCTGCCCGGATATCTTCCGTCAGCATGGAACCAGATCACATATTTGCCTGTCTGATCATTGTAGAGCATTTTAGGACGCTCCATTACACAGTTGTTCCTGTCAAGATCTACAAATACCGCATCTTTTTGTTCCTGGCTCTCTTCACCATACAATTCCTTAAAATATGTATCCGTTTCAAACTGGTCCGGATCTTCCATTGTCCTTAGTACTACTCCTTCATCCCTCCAGTTATACAGGTCATCAGAGCTATACATATGAATACCACCTACCGGACGATAATCATTGGTTTTGTCCTCCCCGATCCAGTACCATCTTGTCTCGCCGTCAACGGTCAGCTGCTGAATCTGCCCTCCGTGTGCCTGAATCTGTTTTCCATTCGTGTCGTACATGGTGTCACCCTTAGTACCGGTAAAGGAATTGTTAACAACTGTTTCTTTTTGTTCTTCTTTTACAGCCCGAACTTTTACATAATTCAAAATTGGATCTTGCTTACTGTTTGTCCTTCTGGGACTCTTTACAAGAAGATTCAGTTCCCCGTCCGTAACCTTTGTTGTGAAAGTTCTGCTTACCCATTTACCATAGTCCACAGAAATATCCGTAGCTACTGTTTCACCCTCCAGCATAATATTCACCATACGGCTATCCCAGTAATGCTTAAACGCAACCGTCACTTCGTAAGTGTTTTCCTCCAGGCCCTCTATCTTCTCCATTGGCAACTCAAAATTATAGCCAAGTGCACTTTTATATTTGTCATAAGTGACGTCATTTCCATCAGACATATAGATAAAACTGTTTCCAATATCCGTAGCATCATCGCCATTATTTATGGCGGATGAATAAGCATCATCTGGTTTTCGTCCCCATTCTGCCCCTGTCACTGCATCAGCGCCATACATCTGGTCCACATTGGATTGAAATAGTCCCATGCGCTCCTGATCTTTGTTTGGTACCACTGAAGGATCCGGGGTTCCGCAGTTTACCGTGTAGAGTACATAGTCATTTCCTGCTGCCTCCTCCGCTGTCAGCTGTACATGCTCACTCTGCAGCACTTCGTTGTTCATTTGTTCTTCGGCTGCTACAGCGGGCATAGCCGGTAACACGGTAGTAACTCCCATAGCCAGCACGGATATCCCGGCAATTGCTTTTTTAAAACATTGTCTTTTTTTCATAAATGCCTTCCTCTCTTTTTATAATTCATACTTTGAACTCGCGGTTATTGTAACACGATCACCGAAAAAGCTTTTAGGAATAAATCCTTCATATTTTTTACTATTTTGAGGTATTTCTGCTTTTTTAGAAATATTTAAATATATTTGAATTATGTTATGATTTGTCCGGATTTTGTTTAGAAATGAGGTCATTGCCTATCTTCCTCTCTTTTTCTTTTTTTCATCCAGGCAAACCCAAATCCCAGCATTGCCAGACAGGAGCCTCCCCCTAACATCAAATATCTTGCCACAGGGGTACTGTCTCCTGTTTTAACACCGCTTTTGCTGGCGTTGTTATATTTGCTTCCGCTCAGGCTGCTATTGCCACTCTGATATCCATTTCCACTTTGGTTTCCAGTTACGCCCTGGTTTCCAGACCCGCCTTGGTTCCCTGTTCCACCCTGATTTCCTGTTCCACCTTGATTTCCTGTTCCGCCTTCATTTCCTGTTCCGGTTTGACTTCCTCCAGGTGTCTTTTTGTCTTCATCCTCAGTCTCGCCGTCATTGTCATCATTTGGCTTTTCATTATCGCCTACTATATAGGCAAGTTCCAAAGCCTCGGCTTCTATATCTCCATCGTCTCCCGACATCTTATCTACCTCTGTCCGAAAAAGAATCTCATCACCCTTTTTTACGCCATCCTGTAGCTTAAACTTCAGATCCACCAGGCTTCCGTCAGCGGAAATATCCTGAGATGAGGCAAATACCGCTATCATCTCTCCCTCCGGTTTATTCCCTGTAAGACAGTCATTTATTTCAAGCAGTGCCCCTGACAGAGCATCGCCTGCCTCACTGGACTGCAGTACTGCTTTTTCCGGATCATAAAATATTCGAATCTTTCCATTTGTTACATTTTCTCCACCTTTTATCATACAACTGACCGCCAGTGTCTTGTCACTTTCACTGTACTCCCGCACATCCATAGAAACCTTTGTCCCTTCTGATGCCATTACTGTCATTGATTGATAAATCATCAGCACCATAAAAAGCCCCATTACTGACTTAATCCACTTTTTCATTACCGCGCTTTCTCCTTTCTTTTTCCAGGGCACCCAACCCTTGCCTGTTTTCCCTTAACGATCCATCTTTCTGAGATAATTTTAGCACAAGGACCCATAACATCTTTAGGACAATGTTCATTAGAATTTTCAATTTTTATAGCTTTTTTATTTTAAATAGCATTATCTTTAGAAAATTGCATTTTTTTTATTTTTTCCTCCCAAATTCCCTTGCGTATAATTAATAAAATCCCAAATATTTTATAATTTCTTCTTTTTATTTTTTGTTTAGCCTGTAAAACCAATCACTTTCGGCTAAAGTCTCCAAATTGTGTATGGAAACGAATAATTTTACAAATTCAACATATTCTCAATTTTACAGGAAAAAGTTTATATTGCTGATGATGAAACTCATATTACAATGAAAAAATTAAGGTTAGAATATTGGGGGTTCGCTGAGGAAGGACGCTTTGTATTTGTAGTTAGTGTACGGAAAGAGAAGGGGGCGGACCAGGACATTGGTTTGGAATGC